>ERZ825137.2716-NODE-2716-length-19999-cov-3.581428_pt1 | contig 19999 bp, 17 predicted proteins | sample MGYA00519873_ERZ825137 | MGnify/ENA primary metagenome ERZ825137 (study PRJEB31778, sample SAMEA3449190) | human gut metagenome | biome: human gut; feature: human-associated habitat; material: faeces | place: United Kingdom | collected 2010/2012 ...
TCATGATGTCGCGGCACAGTCGTGAAGCGCGCTTGCAGATCGGCGGCCAGCGTCCGAGCTATTGTCAGGGCATGACGTCATGGAGGCGGAAGGGCAGGCGCAGGAGCTGAGCAGGGGTGAACCGCGGACAAAAAACAGAGTTTTGCATTGCTTCTCACGTCCGATGTCCCACTTTACCCCTTTTCCCTCAAAAAGATGTCATGTGTACGCAATGAAAAGCGGCAGTCCCTAAAAAGGCTGCCGCTTCTTGTATGGAAACTGTTTTATAAACTAAAATATTGAAACAATCTTTGTGATACTAGACAAATATCCGGAAAAAAGATAAAAATGGGTGCCGGACTTGCCTGTGCGTGCAGGAAAATTCGCGCCAATATGACATCTTTTTGCGAACTTTTGGTCAAAGTGGGAAGTTTGACGTGTCCTGAACACTCTTCGAACGATCTTCAATTGCCTTGGTGTTCTAAAAAGATCTCTTTGGTCAAAGTGGGAAGTTTGACGTGTTTTGAACTCTGCGCCGGTGTCTATCTGCCGAGGTATTCTTCAAGTGTGATGCCCTGCTCCATGATTTCGGTCGCTGCCTCAACACCGACATAACGCAGATGCCAAGGCTCGTAAGCGTAGCCTGTAATATCGGTTTTTCCTTTCGGGTAACGGATGATGAAGCCGTATTCGTGGCAGTGGTCGTTGATCCACTTGCCGTCCGGATAATCCGCGAAGTCCTGCTTCAGCCCCCAGCCCATGGATTTGGAGGTGATGTCGATCGCGTAGCCGGTATGGTGCTCGCTGCGTCCGGCGCGCGCGGAACGGATGTTGGCTGTCTTGCGTCCCTTAGTCTTGACCGCGTTGGCATACAAAGTCTTTTGTGTGCTGTAGGTGCGGTAGGCAGAGCAGACCTTGAGAGAAAAGCCTTTTTTCTTGGCGGCGCGGTACAGCTTCAGGTAAGCGTCGTATGCGTCGGATTTCATCTCTAAATTCTGCCAGGTCGTCAGCTTGTTGTCCATCACGACCATATCGGTCGGCTTGTAGTTCTTGCTGACGGCATGGAGCTTGTTGACCAGCACAAAGAGGTCGCCGTCATCCTTTTTGAGCCTGTCGAGAACCTCGGGGATGCCGCGCATGTTGAAGTCCTCCCAAGGCGCTTCCGGATTTGTGACGGTCGTCTTTTTCTTTTTAGCTGCCGTCTGCACGATCTCGCCGCTTGCGCTGCCTGCAGCTGCCGGTTCTGCAGGCTGTGTCTGTGCGTTTGCAGGCTGCTGTGTCGAGACATCAGCAGTTTGCGGGCTGTTATCGCTGCTGGCCGCAGGGTCGGCCGCACCAGAAGCCGGCGCGACCGCGTTGCTGCAGCCGCAGAGGGCAATGACAGCGATGGTCGATATGGTTAATGCAAGAATTAAAAACAAATGTTTTCCTTTCATTTTTGAGTCTCCTTTTATGATATGTGCCGCCGGGCGGCGCAGTGAAAAGCCTTTTTGCGGTACGGATGTTCCCCACCGCAAAGGCTGTGGCAGGTCGTTTTTTACCCTGCGCAGGTGTTGCCTGAGCGCCGTAAGCTGCAAGCTGCAGATTGTAAACTATAAACTGCCAAGAATGACGATACCTATATGATAGCACAAGAGCCGGCAAAAAGCGAGTGAAGAATGTCCCCTGCGCGGCGATTTTCTGTTTGACTTCAGCAAAAAAATGGATTACCATAAACATAGCAAAAGGAGGGGAATGCTGCCGAAACAGGCCCTTTCGCGCATGATGCGAAGCATTTTTCTGAAGGTGAAGCAAGACCATCCTGCAGGGAAGCTGATTTTTTGAGACCGGAGTGACGTGACATGAAAAAAATTAAAATTGATATGTTTCAGGAATATGTCAGCAAGCTGATCTTTCGCTGCTGCGTGTTTTTGGTGGTTCTGCTGGCGTACCTTTTCGAACCGGACTATTTTGACCTGATCCTGACCAAAAAGGTAGAGATGCAGTGGCTGCTTTCCGGGCTTTCGTCGGAGCAGATCCGGCAGATGCTCGGTCAGTATAATATCCTGTGGGTCTATGTGGTCTGGGCAATCCTGATGGTGAGTATGGTATCGCAGATGTTCCCGCAGAACAAGCGCATCACGATGGGCAGCAAAAAAGGTTTTGCGAGCCACTATCGGCGGGCGGAGCATTACAGCGAGTTGGAACTGTACCGCTATGTTCAAAAAAATAATCTGGCGGCGATCTGGGTGCTGCTGGCCTGGCTGAGTGTCAACGCGGTCTTTGGCGCGCTGTATGTCATGGACATCATTGAGACGAAAGAGCTGATTCTGCTGTCGGTGTTTTATTATGTCTGCGACCTGATCTGCGTGGTCATCTGGTGTCCTTTCCAGAATTATTTTATCAAGAACCGCTGCTGTGTCAACTGCCGCATCTTCAACTGGGGCTATTTTATGATGTTCACGCCGATGCTGTTCATCCGCAACTTCTTCACCTGGAGCTTGTTCTTTACCAGCATTGTGCTGATGCTGCGTTGGGAGATCACGCTGCTCAAACATCCGGAGCAGTTCTGGGAGGGGTCCAACGATGCGCTGAAATGCGAAAACTGTAAAGACAAGATCTGCAAATTCAAAAAGCCGAAGTATTTCAAAAAATAATTTTCGAAAAATCAGAACAGGGGGGGTATCTTATGAAAAAGAATCTTTTGGTTGTTTTCTGTGCGGTAGCTGCCATTCTTCTCGTTTGTTTTACGACTGCGAAGAAGCAAGAAGCACCGATTACATATCCGGTTGTGGATTGGACGATCAGCGACGGCAAAGGGGATGAAGAATCTGTGCTGTATATCGCCTCCATCGACTCTCCCGTCCGGGATGCGGATGAAAAATTGTTCCTGCACTATTTTAAGGATCAAAACGACGGCGAAAACATTTTCCTGGAGCCTGTGTTTGAGGATGGAAAATGCGTGGAAGAACGATATTTTACAGAGCAAAATTACGGGAATTACAGTTCTGCTGATACTTCAGAAGTATTTGCGCCGGTATTCCGTTTGGCAGGGAAAACCTCAGAAGAAGATCCCGCAGTCTTACTTCAACAAGACGGGAAGCTTTACTGCATTGCACAAGGAACGGCATATGTGATCTGTACGGACTATCGCACGATCCCAGAGTCCATCCGCGTGGGAACGCTTGTAAACAGCGAAAGACGAATCGTCTGTCAAGTGCGCTGCGATGGGAGCTTTGAAGCGGTTCGCAGCTGAAAGAATATGAAATGACTGTCGCGGAAGTAAAGCCGCAAAAACGAGAAAAATACGCAAATTTCCTGCTTCGAAGGGAAAGAAAAGGTGGATAATTCTTGCAAATCGTGCTATGATAGTAGCATATATAGAAAAATAAGGGGACAAGCAAATGGCAGAAACCAATTTTATTCACAGCATTATCGAAAAAGATTTAGAAAATCATAAATACGGCGACAGGCCGATCTACACGCGGTTCCCGCCGGAGCCGAACGGCTATCTGCATATCGGGCACGCGAAGTCGATCTGCCTGAACTTTTCGACGGCGGCCAAGTACGGCGGCAAGTGCAATCTGCGCTATGACGACACGAATCCGGTCAAGGAGGATATGGAATACATCAACTCGATCGAGGAGGATGTGCGCTGGCTGGGCTTTGCGTGGGACAAGCGCCTGTGGGCTTCCGACTACTTCGACAAAATGTATGAGGCAGCAGTCGAGCTCATCAAAAAAGGCAAGGCATATGTCTGCGACTTGACGCCGGAAGAGATCAAGGAATATCGTGGAACCTTAACGGAACCCGGCAAGGAGAGTCCGTACCGGAATCGCGGCGTGGAGGAAAATCTCGCGTTGTTTGAGGAAATGAGGGCCGGCAAATACGCGGACGGCGAAAAGGTACTTCGTGCCAAGATTGACATGGCGTCGCCGAACATCAACCTCAGAGACCCGATCATTTACCGCATCGCGCACGCGACGCATCACAATACCGGAGACAAATGGTGCATCTATCCGATGTATGACTTCGCGCATCCAATCGAGGACGCGATCGAGGGGATTACGCATTCCATCTGCACCTTGGAATTTGAGGATCACAGACCGCTGTACGACTGGGTACTGGCCGAGGTCGGCTGGTGGCCGCAGCCGCCGCAGCAGATCGAGTTTGCGCGCCTGAATCTGACCAATACCGTCATGTCCAAGCGCTATCTGAAACGTTTGGTGGATGATGGCGTAGTAGACGGCTGGGATGACCCGCGGATGCCGACCATCGCGGGCATTCGCCGCAGAGGCTACACGCCGGAGGCGATCCGCAGATTCTGTGAGGAGATCGGCGTCTCCAAGGCGAACAGTACGGTCGATGTTTCTCTGCTGGAACACTGCGTGCGCGACGACCTCAAAGAAAAGGTGGAAACCAGAAACGTTGTTTTTGATCCGATCAAGGTCATCATCACGAACTATCCGGAGGGGCAGAGTGAACTCTGCGAAGTCGAAAACAATCCGGCAGTACCGGAAATGGGCATGCGTCAGGTCTCCTTTTCCAGAGAGATCTGGGTGGACGGCGAGGACTTCATGGAAGTGCCGGTAAAGAAATATTTCAGACTCTTTCCGGGCAACGAGGTGCGTCTGAAGGGCGCGTATTTTGTGACCTGTCAGGAAGTCATCAAGAATGCGGATGGTTCGATCAAGGAGCTGCATTGCACCTACGATCCGGAGACAAAATCCGGCAGCGGGTTTGAGGGCCGCAAGGTTAAGGGCACGATCCACTTCGTGGACGCGCAGACCGCGGTGCCGATCAAGATCCGTCAGTTCGATTACCTGATGACGGAGGGTGAGGACGGCAAGATGGTCGCAAACGAGGATACCATGCGCGAGATCACCTGCTACGCGGAGCCGAAAGTGCTCGAAGCGCAGAGCGGTGAACGCTTCCAGTTCTTCCGCCATGGGTATTTCGTTGCGGATTCCAAACTGTACAGCGAGGATAATCCGGTCTTTAATGAGATCATCGGTCTTAAGAGCAGTTGGAAAAAATAGCGCGGCCGCATGACTTGTAAACTGTGCCGCGCTGCCGAATGAGGATTAGATACGGAAATATAACGAAATTTTTATCCGGGATACGGCGCAGCGCTAAAAAAGGGCTGCGCCGTATCCTGCTTTATGCGTAAGTTTTGATTTGTTGCGGGCTTTGACGGTGAATTTCCGTCGCGGAAATCTTAGCAGAGATGTTCACTGGAAGCTTCAAATAAAATATGATAAAATATAAACAATGTGGTAAGGCAGCAAGCGCGTCATGGACAGTGAGGGCTGTAAAATTATAATAAAATAGGCGAAGGATATACGGCACGCGCGCAGCTGCGGCACGAAAATACAGAGGAGGGCAGTGAGAATGAGGAAGCAACAGAGAATACTGAAACGGGCAGCTTGTTTCGTCTTGATGACGGCGGTACTGATAAGCTTCATGCCGCAGGGCTTCGGCCGCGCGCAGACGGCGGAGGCGGCGAGCGTCAAGTCGATCCGGAGCGCGGCGGCGCTGCGCAGCGCGCTGACATCATCTGAGAGCGGAGCCTACCGCTTAAGCGCGGACATCAGCGGGGTGACGAAAGCGATTGTGGTCAAGAGCAAGACCAAGAGCCTGGATTTAAACGGATACAGCGTGAAGGGCAAGGATCGCACGACAGGACTGATTACGGTCAAGGGCGGCAAGCTGACAATTTCAGACAGCAAGGGCGGCGGACAGATCCGCAACACAGACAATCAGGACGCAGTCGGTTGTGAATCCGGCACCTTGATCATCAACGGCGGCAGCTTCCGCGGCAAGTATTACGCGATGTATAATACGGGCGGCAGGACAACCATCAACGGCGGCAGCTTCCGCGGCGCGAAATGCGGCGTGAAACAGATGAAAGGCAAGCTCAAGATCAACGGCGGCAGCCTGAAGGGAGAGGACGGACTGACCCTTGCGGGGAATACGAAAACTTCAGTCCGCATCGCGGGCGGCAGCCTGCGCGGAACTCACAACGGCTGCACCGCAAGCGGCGGTAAACTGATCATCAGCGGCGGCAGTTTCGCGGGCGAAAAATCCTGCGGCGTGGCGGGATTTTCCGGCAAATACGGGACGGACATCATTATCAGCGGCGGTACCTTCAACGGTTACGACGCGCTCGCGGTACAGGGCGATTTGAATCTGACTGTGACAGGCGGCAGTTTTACGGGCAGCCATACGGATTTGACGATTTACAATACGTTCCGCGGAGACCGCGAGATCGACGAGAGCCTGTTTGCGAATATTTGGGACGACAGTCCGGCCGGTCATGGCGTATATGAGACTGAATTCAAATGGGTGCCGGTGACTTATACAGAGGGTATGACGGTCAGCGACGCGGATACCCTGTATTCCCTGTATGTGCAGGTGCAGGACGATCTCCTGCCGAAATTTAAGATCCGCGCGACCGAGCATCTGTATGAGGTGCTGAATGTATATGGCTTGGCTTGGAGCCCGTCGGTCAGCACGCAGACCAACACAGCAATCGAAAATGGCATCGCCGATATTGAAGTGCAGTTCCGTTATCCGGTGGAATTTGAGGTGGAGCGCCTGATCCGCGACCAAAAGGTCAAAGCGAACGCGTCGGCGGAGGCGGTCAAGTATTACAAGAAGATTTGCGCGATCACAAAGACGGCGGTCAAAGGCTGCGAGACGAAGAAGGAAAAGGTTAAGGCTGTCAACAAATACATGATTCGAAACTATGCCTATGACTATCAGTATCGACAGGCATCCTACAGCTTTACCGGACTTTTGGACAATAAGAAGGCAGTCTGTCAGGGCTTCGCGCAGTTGTTCCGTTTGATGGGGCTGCAGGCGGGAATCGAAACGGAGTGCATCGGTGGCATGGCGACCTCGGGACCGGGGAAAACGGACTTTGAGACCCATATGTGGAACCGGAGCAAAATCGACGGTAAGTGGTACTATACCGATGTAACCTATAACGAAGGCACCGGAACCAACAAGTTCCTGCTTTTGAGTGAAAAGAGCTTTTACGGAAAAGGGTACCATTATCGCTGACGACCTGCAGCCGTGACTTGCAGCGGCAGGACCGAAAGATAAAAATATAAGAAAAAGCATGCATCTTCCCGCAGCGGCCGCCACGGCGGTGTGAAACACCTTAAGGGCGGCCATGGGAAATGCGGTGCATGCTTTTTGGATTCGTATGGTCAGTCGATGTCAAGTCTTGTCAGCAGACCTTGAACCGTGTAGTCATAGTCGGCGCAGTCTTTTAGCTCATAGCGGACTGCCGGATTGACATCATCATTTGGATGTTCAGCGCGCCAGTCGGCAAGATCGACACTCTTGGTATAGCGGATGCCGTCCTCTGTCTGATAGGTCCATTTGATCTCACCGCAGTTGTCGATCAAAGCAAGCAGGACATAGGCGTAGGCTTTCATCTTCTGGTTATAGATCTTGTCGTAGCCGTCTGTCCAGGGTCGGTCAAAGATCAGTTCCCAGCTGTACGGATACTCGAAGCCCTCGGATTCCTGCGTATTCAGCTTGTTCGTGTAGCTGCCGATCGCTTCCCCGACGCCGAGCAGGTTTGCCAATCGCTGATCGGCACTGATATCGCCGATATACGGGTTGCGCGCCGCGTACAGGTCTTTCGCTTTCTTTGTGATCAGGCCGTAGCCGCTGTAGGTGTCGCCTTTAATGTTGACAGCGGTTGGATCCACGCTTTTACCGTCTTCGTCATAGCCAACGGGAACTTTTATCTGCAAGGTGCGCATCGGATGGAACCGGGAGAACGGCACCGCATAGACGATGATGTCGAGTCCGTCGTCGGTTTCCTTCAGTTTGTAGTGCGAGAACGCCAGCCCACTGCTTTCCTCAATCCAGCAGTTGAATACGAGCGTTTCGGAGGTGGCATGCGAAAAAGTCCGGGTTTCGCCGTTTTGATCGGTGAAGGTTTCGGTTTTCACAACGCGCGAGTCCGTATCGGTGGTTACTAGCATATGGAAATCCTCGATCGGACTGCCGTACAGATAAACCTTGGCCCAGACGCCGAAACCGGCCAGAAGCAGCACCAGAAGCACTGCAGCGAGGATGCGTTTGCGATTTGTGCTGCGGATCTTTTTCAGGTAATCGATCTCCGGAAAACCTTCACTGCCGAATCCTTCAGGTCCTTTAGCATCTTCGATACTCCCCGTCTGCATGGCGGCATAGGCAGCGGCGCAGGTCGGACATTCGGCCAGATGCGCTTCGATCGCCTCACTGCTCGCGGGACTGGTCAAACCGTCCGCGTAGGACGGCAGTAAGTCTTGAATGATATCACAAGGTAATTTTGTCATTTTATAGAAACCCCCTTTTGTAATTTTTCTTTGCCGCGGTAGAATGTGACACGCGCCCAGTTCTCGGTATGCTCCATGATCTGCCCGATCTCCCGAAAGGAAAGATCCCCCATTAGGCGCAGATACAAAACCTCACGCATCGGATCTTCGAGCTTGTGGAGCGCCTGCATCAGACTCAGCGTATCGAGCTTCGCGATGCAGACCTGCTCTGCGGACGGAGTCTGCAGCTCGTCCGCGTATTCCGAGGTATCAGACGGATCCGCCGCATGAGAGCGTCTGCCTGCATGCAGTGCCGCCTTGCTGTCCTGATTGTCCAGAGAAAGATTTCCTTTGCTTTTGCTTTGCTTTGTCAGATGACGACGCCAGATATTATTCGCGATCCCGCAGAGCCAGGTACTGACGCTGCTGTCGCCGCGAAATCGATGCGCCCCGCGCAGCGCCTGGTAGAATGTTTCCTGCGTTAGCTCTTCGGCAAGATCCGCATCCGCGCACTTCGCGAATAAGAATCCATAGATCATGCGCGAATGTTCCCGATAAAGTTCCTCCATGAAGCAGGCCTCCTTTCCTCTTTTTTCGTTTGCCGTCATATAATAAGTAACACGAAAAGGGGTTTCGTTACAAGAAAATTTTTTTTATGTAGGAAATATCGATTGTGGTATTTTCGGAATATCGACAAAAGCACCTTGCGAAGCGGCGCTCCTCCATGCGCGTCATGGGCGCATAGAAATCTGTATTTTGTTATACGCGCTTTTATTCCCAAAAAAATGCCGGGGCAGTTGAAGTATTTCAGCTGCTCCGGCATGTACGACAGGAACGGAGTCCGATATGTATGAGTCTTGTCATCGTAAGGTGAACTACCCATTGTCTAAAGCCAATGAGCTTTCTGCTGTCTAAAGCCAGTGGGATTGCGGTAACCTGATTTCAAAATTTGTTGAATATGCTATGTAATCTGTGTCATTGGTCATGTGCGGGCTATGCCGTGCCCGAATCGCGTCCATTTCGTACTTCGCCGTATGTATCAACTTCTTGCCAGGGAGGGGCACTTCCATATCCGCATGCTTACAGCAGCGGCAGTTTATTGAGGATGATCGTAAAGACGACCATCCCGAACAGCGCGAATGGGTAGGTTGCGCCGTAGCCTGCGCCGGGATCGTCGCTGCCGACCGCGTCGGTCGCCGCGCCGAGGCCCGGTGTGGAGGTCATACCGCCGCAGATCGCGCCGGACAGCATAATCCAGTTCAGCTTGAACAAATAGCGTCCGACAAAAAATCCGGCCATAATCGATACTGTGCCGACAAAGAGACTCACAAGCGCCAGTGTGATGCCGGAACCTGTCAGAGCGTCCACCGCGCCGTAGCCGTAGTTCAGACCGACGATCGCCAGAAAAAAGGAAAGACCAAGTTCGCGAATAACTCCAAGCACCTTGGCGTCCATGCGGAAGGAGAGCGGGCCGATTTTGCCGATATATCCCAAAAGCAGCGCGCCGATCAAAACGCCGCCGGTGGACTCCAGACTGACATAGCCGAGCGGTCCCATGTAGAGCTTGATCGAACCGATCAGATAACCGACCGCACAGACAATCGTGAAGGAAATGATGCTGAAGTCAGAGGTCGGTATTTGGCGGATGCCCTGCACACTTTTGGCTGCATCCATCTCCTGCCGATACTTTTTCTTTTCCTCATCGATATCAAAGCGAAAAAACACATTGAGGAGATTGACAGCCAAAATGACGATGATCACGCCGAATGGATAGCCGACCGCAGAACCGATGCCAACCTGCGCGGTCGCCTGATTAACAAAGTCCTGTTTCATTTCCTCCGTCAGAGAGGCGGTGCTTGCTTCGGTCAGATTCGCGTACTTTTCGTTCAGGCTAAGCACGCGGATCAACGCCTGCCGGTCAGTCTCGGAAGCCTGTTCATAGCGCGCCGCGAGGTCTGTTGCTTGCAGCTCCGCAGTTTCGAGCGCGGAGGCAAGACCCGGAGAGCTGGTCATCGCGCCGGTATAGACGCCGGTTACCGCGTATTGGTTCGTGCCCTTGCAGAATGCGGTGCAGGCATAGGTGGTACCGGCGCCGACAAGGGTAATCAAAAGACCGAGGACCACGAATTTTGGCCCGTATTTTTTGAGTACAATGCCAAGCTCCCTGGCAGCCAGCAGTCCGACTGCAGCGACAAAGACGATAAGAGCGGCGGAAAAAAAGGAGGAGTTGATGACCTTGCCGCCGTTACCGGATAGGATCTGCGCGGCAGCCTTGAAGCCGGCAGCGGTTTCATCGCCTGCCTCATAGATTTTTTGCGCGAAGCCGTAAACGCCCCAACCGACGGCGAGACCGACAAAGAGAGCGCCGGACGTTCCGAAGCTGAACTTGCCGAATTTGAGTTTCCCGAACAAAAGACCGAGCGCGATGGTGACAAACATCAGAACAAAGGGATTCAGCATGAAGCTGACTGCGTCAAACTTTATGATTTGCATGGCGGTGTTCCTCCTTGCCATTTTTTATGTAGGAAATATCAGCAGATGATATTTTCGAAATCACGACAAAAGCACCCTGCGAAGCGGTATGCGTGCATGACAGGCCTGTGCGCGCGATCTGCATTTTACGATGCGCGCTTTTATCCTATCATAACAGAATTATCCGTTCCCTCCAATAAAAATAAAGAGAAAAAACGAAAGAGCATGTTCTATTTTTGTTTTTTCGCGGATGGAAGACCAAGGATGCGGTCGATGATGTCCGGTACAGTATGTTCCAAATCCGGCAGATACACGCGTTCGCTCCATTGATGGATTTCACGACAGCGCGGGCCCAAAAAGAAGGTCGGCATCCCAAGCTGCGCGGCGGCTTCGAAGGGAATATCGTAGATAGCAGCCGGCAGGGTCAGATTGCTGAGAAGCTTTCTTTGGGCGGCGGGATCCGTACACGAGAGATAGCTGGCATCGCCGATCCCCGTAAAGTACGGGACGACGGAGAGACGCAGTTGGTAATCCTCTTCCACGACCTCTCTGACCTGCTCTGTCAGCTGCCTGCCGTCTTCCGCGAGGTAAGCGTTGCAGACAGCAGGGTAGTATGGCGGCGCGATGGCCAGCACGATCATCGGGTCCTCATCACCGCAGATTTCAATCATACGGCGGATATAGAGCACGCTCGCGTCCTGCAAGGAAAGCGCACCGCTTTGGATCTCAGCGGCGAGCTGATCCGTCTGTGCCTGCTTCCATGCCGCGAAGTCGGCACGATGCGCGGTCGCAAGTGCTTCCAGTTCAGGCAGAAGCAAGACACGCGGCACAGTTTTTAGCTTTTGCGCGTCGGTAATCAGCCCATGCCGCGCTGCGTGCTGATAGGCGCGCTCATATTTTTGCATGACGGCCGCGGCGGATTCTTCGCAGACCCGACGCAGCTTCGCGATGGTTTCGTCCAGCACGTTCTCTCCGAGGAAAAGCAGGTTGACGCACATGACAGCCAGCTCCGGCAGTGATACATCATAGGTTTGTTTGAGATCTTTCATAATCTGCACGATCGGCGGCGCGGAGGCAAGGCCGAAGTCCTCGGTGACAAACTCGGGATTGAGATCGATGCGCGCGGTGATTTCGGCGATCAGATGCGCGGCATTCAGGCCCTTGAGCGGTTCGCCGCAGTGCGCGAGCTTGCCCTTTGCCACGATCATCGGGAGCATTTTACCGATACTGCCGTTATAGAGCATAAAGTCACTGCCGGCCAGCGGAAGCTGCGGTTCCAGCACCAGTGCCGCGGTATAGGTCAAGGCAAAGCGTTCGCGAAGCTGCAAAAGAAGGCCGACGGCAGAACGCATACCGGCAGAAATGTTTTCTTCATCACAGACAGCAACAAAGAGCAGTCCCGTTTCCGCGTCCTCCGGTAATGTCAGGGTTTTAAAAATACCGACGGCGAGTCCGCCCTTCATGTCCGCGGTGCCGCGTCCGGGCAGCCAGTCTCCGCTTGCCAGTTCTTCCTGCATGGCAGGGGTTCCGAGCTTTTGGCGCAGGATTTCCTCTCGGAGTTTTTGAGGCTGTAGGGCAAAAGGCTTCAGATCCCCGTAGCAGTCGATTTCAACGGCATCGTAATGGCCGGTTAAAATCAGCGTGCGATCCGTTGTGCCGCGTTTCAGCGCCCAAACAACAGGACGTCCCATGAAATCTCCGGTATCTTCCATGCCGAAGCAATCGGGATGCGCGCGGAAGTACGGATCCTCAGCGAAATAGGAGATGATTTTTTTGGCGGCAGCCTGCTCCATCGGCGTACCGGTGTCGCTTTGCGCGGAGACCAGCGCCTCCATGATCTCCGTAATGGTGTGAGATGTTTGCATATCCTTTTTCCTCCCTATGCTTATCGTTTTCTTTTCATAAAATGATTATAACACCGGATTTTCTGTGCCGCAATACAAGCAATCAAAGTTCAAAGGGAAAGGAGACAAGGTCTTGCAGCATATACCCAGGCCTCCTGTGAAAGAAAGTCTTTGGCATATACCGCAAAATGTGATAAAATGATCGTAAATGGTCATAAATGAATTGGGAATATGCGCGCGTAATATATAAGTTAGAACTTAGAAAGTACGGAGATCATAAGACATCGATGATAGAGATATTGGAACCTTACGGCGCGGTTATCCGCGCGCTGCTCATCTGCGGCGCGGCAATCGGGCTCGGCATAGTGCTCGGAAACGGCGCGGTGTATTTTTTTAATCGGATACCGGGCAAGTGGCTGACGGATTATGATGCGGAGCCGTCCGAGGAACTTCTGCGTCCGACCCGGCAGAGAGTCAGAAGCACGCCATGGAAATACGTGTTTACCGGATTTTTTATCTGCTGCGGCATTTATCTGGGTCTGCGGGATCCGGCCTACGCGCTTCCGGCGTTGGCGGCGATGTGGCTGCTGCTGGAAATGTCGATCGCGGATCTGAAATACATGATTGTGCCGGATCAGCTCGTTCTGCTGCTCGGCGTGACAAGTCTGGGCTTTATCACGCGGCATCGTGGCGGTCCGTTGGACGCGGTTTGGGGCGCGCTTTTGGGTTTTGGCGTCCTGGCGTCAATGGCGCTGCTGGCCAAGCTGATGTACAAAAAGCCCGCGATCGGCGGCGCGGATGTGAAGCTGTTCGGGGTGCTCGGACTCGCGACCGGTGTGGACGGCATTCTTTTTATATTTATCGCTTCGACTTTCTTAAGCGCAGGACATTTCATCTGGCTGATGCTTCGCAAAAAAGCAAGACTTACGGATGAACGGGCCATGGTGCCGTATATTGCGGTCGCGGCCGCGTTTTATCTGGTATTTTTGCATGATTTGTTGTACAATAGCGATATGTGGTTTCCGATTTTTCGCTTTTGACGAACGTGGCAGTTATGAAGCCGCGCGGCGCTGCGAAGGGAAGCCCGTTGAACTGTAATTTTGGAGGATGTATGATTACAAGTAAACAAAGAAGTTTTTTGCGCTCCATGGCGCACAATCTTGATCCGGTGGTCTATATCGGCAAATTCGGCGTGACTGAAAATGTCGAAAAAGAAATCGATAACTGTCTCGAAAACCGCGAGCTCGTCAAGGTAAAATTGCAGGAAGGCTGTGATCTGGCGGCCAAAGATGTCGCCAACGAGATGGCGGACAAGCTCGGCGCGGAGTTCGTGCAGGCAATCGGGCATAAGTTTACGCTTTACAGAGAATCAAAGGAAAACAAGCAGATCGTATTGCCGCGATAGGAAGCGGCAGGGAAAGAGACCGGCAGGAATCGTAAGCAGGCAAGTGTGCAGGTGATGAAAAAGTCGGGCAAGGGCAGCAAAAATAATGGAACGTAATATTTTTATGACAATCGAATATGATGGCTCCGATTTTTGCGGATGGCAAAGACAGCCAAACGTCAGAACCGTACAGGGACATTTGGAGGAGGTACTGAGCCACGTCTGCGGGAAAGAAATTAAACTTAACGGAACCAGCCGTACGGATGCCGGTGTGCACGCCCTGGGGCAGTGTGCGTCTTTCCGCGGGGAATTCGGGATTCCGACGGATCGGATCATGCTCGCGGCCAATAACATCTTGGCAGGCGGCAGGCAGCCGCTCAAGGGCATCGGGGACGTGCGCATCACCTCTCTGCGCGAAATGCCGCCGGATTTCCATGCAAGGTTCAGCTCCCGCGGCAAAAAATACCGTTATCTGATCCGCAATCTGCCGGAACCGGATATTTTTCGCAGAAACTATTGTTATCAAGTCCCGCAGCCGTTGAACATCGAGTCGATGCGCGAGGCGGCGGCCTATATCGTCGGAACACATGATTTTAAGTGCTTTCAGGCGGCAGGCGGCGAGGAAAAGGAAACGACGGTCAGAACCATCTACCGGTTATGTGTGGAACCGCGCGGGGAGGATATCGCGATTGAGGTCAGCGGTGACGGATTTTTGTACAATATGGTGCGTATCATTGCAGGAACGCTGGTGGAGGTCGGTTTGGGAAAACGCGAACCGCGGGAGCTCGCGGCGATCATCGAAAGCGGTGAGCGGCAAAAAGCGGGGCATACGGCGCCGGCCGCCGGCCTGTATCTGGTTGAGGTCTATTACGAGGAACAGAGGGAAAGGGAGGCGGAGAAAACATGGAAAAGATGAAACGACCGACTTGGGATGAGTATTTTATGGAAATGGCAGAACTGACCGCCAAACGCTCTACCTGCATGCGGCGCAGCGTCGGAGCGGTCATTGTGAAGGATAAGCGTGCGATCGCGACCGGCTACAACGGCGCGCCGAAGGGGATCCGCCACTGCGAGGACCGCGGCGGCTGTCTGCGCCAAAAGCTGGGGGTGCCGTCCGGACAGCGACACGAACTTTGCATGGCGCTGCACGCGGAGCAGAACGCGATCATTCAGGCCGCGTCTATGGGACACGCGATCGAAGGCGGTACAATTTATATCACGCATCAGCCATGCGGTATCTGCGCGAAGATGATCGTCAACGCCGGTATCAAACGAATCGTGGTCAGAGATGGCTATCCGGACGATCTGGCGCTTGAGATTTTGGAGGAGGCCGGGCTTACGGTCGAGAAACTGCCAAAGGAAGACTCCGGTACGAAAAAGGATCTGAAGCCGGAGCCGCAGGCGCAGCCTGTAAAGCCGGAATAACCGGAAGAATCAAAAAACAGAGAAAGAGTAAAGGGAGATACGTATTTATGTATACAACTTTATGGGCGACCTTTTTGGTTGCTTTTGTCCTGTCGCTGGTGATGACGCCGGCGGCAATCAAGCTGGCGCCGAAGATCGGGGCTATGGATGTGCCGAAGGATGACAGGCGGATGCATGTCAAGGCGATGCCGCGTTTCGGCGGCATGGCCATCTTCATCGGTACGATGGTTTCAACGGCGATTTTTTTGCTGCAGCTCGATCATCGAATCCTCGGCATTATGATCGGCGGCGTGCTGATTTATCTTTTGGGTGTGATCGATGATTTAAAAAATCTTCCTGCAAAGGTGAAATTTTTAGGGCAGACCGTCATAGCGATCATCATGTATCTTTACGATATTCGCATTGAATTTATCAGCAATTTTTTTGGCGACGGCAAGAGTGAGCTGGGAGCGGTGCTGTGCTTCCTTGTAACAATTCTGTGGATTGTGGGCATCACCAATACGGTCAATCTCATCGACGGTTTGGACGGTTTGGCGGCCGGCACTTCAGCGATCGCTTCGCTGTGTATCGCTTATGTCGCCTATATTCACGGGATGTATCTGGCTTCCGGCGCGATGCTCGCGTTGGCGGGCGGTGCGCTCGGGTTCCTGCCGTATAACTTCTATCCGGCGAAAATTTTCATGGGCGACGGAGGATCGTTGTTCCTGGGATTTATGCTTTCCACCATGTCAATTTTGGGGCCGGTCAAAAGCGCGACCATCGTGGCGGTGATCATTCCGGTGCTAGTACTGGGTGTGCCAATTTTCGATACGGCCTTCGCGATATTCCGCCGTTTGGTCAACAAGCGGCCGATTATGGAGGCGGACAAGGGGCATCTGCACCATCGGCTGATGAAACTTGGCTACGGACAGCGGCGGGCGACCTTGATGCTTTACGGCGTCAGCGGCATTATGGGCATTTCCTCGGTGACCTTCAGCCGCGGCTTATGGGTGGAAACACTGGGATTGTTCGCGATCGCGCTGATGCTGATCTATATTTTCCTGACGGACGCGAATCACATCATGCCGCAGATCAAAAATCCGGAGGCTTATCCGAACGCAAAGCCAAGCGAGCATGTGAGAGAGGCCGGCGAGGACAAAGCCATCACGCCTGAGGCCTCTGAGAGAGGCGGAACTGTTGAAGGGGACAAGAAGCAATCTGAAACCTTCGCGAAACCGCAGGCATAAGAGCATATTGGGCAGGCCGGATTTTCTTGAAAAACAGAAGACGCGGCCGCTTAATAGAGATAAAGGAGACTGACACCCGAAGAAGTCGCTGAGGGGAAAGGAGATTGTTATGGAAACCAGAGTCGCGCTGATCAGCATGATCGTGCAGGACCAGGAGAGCGCGCTTGAAATCAACGCCTTGCTGCATGCTTATCGGCAGTACATCATCGGCAGGATGGGGATTCCTTACGCGCCGAAGAAGATTTCAATCATCAGTATCGCGATTGACGCGCCGCAGGATATCATCAGCGCGCTTTCGGGCAAGCTCGGCGCGCTGCGCGGGGTCAGTGCCAAAACCGTATATTCTAAGGTGGAAGGAGCAAATTAGCTTTCTGACACAAAAGAAAGGACAAAATCATGAAAGCAAAAAAAATGAACGCAAAGAAGCTGTTTTCGCTTTTGCTCGCGCTGCTTTTGACAATGTCGCTGCTTGCGGGCTGCGGCAACCAGGGCGGAGACGAGCAGGAAGCTGCAGAGGCGGGCACTGTCAGCGAGATTATCAACGTGGCCGCGTTGAACGGACCGACCGGCATGGGCATGGTCAAGCTGATGGATCTGACTGACAAGTACGCGGTCACGACTTATCAGGCACCGACAGATATCGCGCCGAAGTTAATCAATGGCGAGGTGGATGTGGCGGCGCTGCCGTCCAATATGGCAGCTGTATTGTATAACAAGACCGAGGGACAGATCGTGGCAGTCAGCCCGATCGCGTTAGGCGTCTTATATATCCTTGGGAACAGCGCCAACGTGACGGAGATCGAAGATCTCGCGGGTAAGACCATTGTTGCCAGCGGACAGGGCGGCACGCCGGAATATGTGCTGCAAAAGGTACTGGAAAACGCGGGGCTTGAGATAGGAAAGGACGTAAAAGTTGAATGGCTGGCGAGCCACGCGGATGTCAATACGAAATTGCTGTCTGAGGAAGGCACAATTGCGATGATGCCGGAACCGTTTGTTTCGACTGCGCTGGCTTCCGGCAAGGAAGGCGTCACGCAGCTGTTTGACCTCAACGCGCTTTGGAATGAGGCGACCGGTCAGGAACTGCCGATGGGCGTACTGGTCGCAAGAAAGAGCTTCGTCGAAGAGCGTGCCGATGACCTTGCGGTATTGCTCGCGGACTATCAGACTTCGGTGGATTTTGTAAACAATTCTCCTGCGGAGGCAGCGGCTGCTATTGTCGAAAAAGGGTTTATTGGCAAAGCGGCGATCGCGGAGGCAGCGATTCCGAACTGTCATATCGTGCTGTACAGCGGCGATCAAAAAGACGCGGGGGCGACGATGCTCAAGACCTTCAATGAGACCCTGTTCGCGATGAATCCTGCCGCAGTCGGCGGGGCGCTGCCGGGTGATGATCTATACGACTAGCGAGACGTGCGTTCCGTGCATGAGGAGACCGGCAGCCGGTACAACGGCATCGAAGACTGCTGTGCCGCGATGCCGCTGGCTTTGGACGGAAGGCCGCATGTGAGAGAGACGCGGTGAATACGATGGACCGAAAAAAAACAGAATCGACCGACAGGTGTCAAAAAAGAAAAAACGAAAATCACGTGAAGAGAGCAGGCAGATGGGTCGCCATCTGCCTGTTTTGGCTCGCGTTTTGGCAGACAGGCGCGATGTTCATCGGAAACAGCCTGCTGCTGCCGTCACCGGCGGAGACCTTAGCGGCACTGGTCACGCTGTTTGGAGAACGGTCCTTTTATCTGAATGTGTTTTGGACTATGCTGCGCTGCGCGCTGGCACTCCTTCTTTCACTGGCGGCAGGGGGCATCTGCGCGTGGGTGGCGTATCGGAGGGACTGGATTCGGCAGCTGCTGGCGCTGCCTGTCAGCTTTTTTAAGGCCGTACCGGTGATGGCAATCATTATTTATGTCATCCTGCTGATCCGTTCAGACTGGGTGGCGCTTCCGGTCTGTTTTTTGATGTGCTTTCCGGTGGTCTACACGAACCTTTTGGGCGGTTTGGACGCGGTTTCTGCGGAGCTGTTGGAGGTCGCGGAGATTTACGAGCTGAACGGCAGGCAGCGCCTGCAGCTTGTGTATCTGCCGTCACTGCTGATGCCGCTGCAAACTTCGCTAAAGCTGATCGCGGGACTTTCGTGGAAGGCTGTCGTGGCAGCAGAGGTATTGGCAATCCCTGCCTATTCCTTAGGCTATCAGATGCTGCAGGCTAAATATTATCTGGAGACGCCGCGCCTCTTTGCCTATATCGCGGTCATCGCGTCGCTCAGTATCTGGTTTGAAAAGCTGATCTGCCGGCTGGTCGAGCCGCTCACATGGAAAGCTTATGAGGGCAGCAAGCTGAAGAAATGGCTGCATGCTAAGAATGCTGCGCAAAAGCAAGGACCGGAAAACGGAAGAGAAGTAGGTGCGGCATCGAGTGACGCAGGACGAATGCCTACCGGAAAAGTTCGACAGCCGCAATCGTGTAGTATGAGAAAGGACTTAGGTTTCGGAGATAGTAGAAAGGGCAATATCGGTGGTGGAAACTTCGTGGCGCCCGCGGTCGCGGTACGACATGTCAGCAAATCCTTTGACGGTCAGCGCGTTTTGCAAGATTTGAGTCTGCGCCTGGAAGCGGGACAGATCACCGCACTGATGGGACCGTCCGGCATCGGAAAGACAACGCTGGCACGTATGCTCGCGGGGCTGACGCTGCCGGACAGCGGTCAGATCACCGTCGACGGCACATATCGGCTTTCTTTTCTCTTTCAAGAAGACCGTCTGCTGCCGTGGCTCAATGTTTATGATAATATCGCGCTTGCATTTTTGAACGCGCGTCGAAGATTCATACGTGACAGTGCAGAAGGAGTTTCCCGTTTTGGAGGTAGCGACGCATCTGATTTGCGAAGAAACGCGCACTCAGCCGACTCGTTCACCTTGCAGAAACACGCGCGGCTGACCACTCTGCCCGCCTCGCGGCAGCTGAGTGGAACAGAAATTGACAGGCGAATCCGCAATCTGGCAGAAGCGCTGGAGTTGACGGAGGCCCTGTACAAGCTGCCAGCGGAGCTTTCCGGCGGTATGCGCTATCGCGCAGCCATGGGCAGAGCTTTCGCGGCGCCGTCAGAGCTTTTGATCCTCGACGAACCGTTCCGCGGGCTGGACGAGGCGCTTAAGCGCCGCATCATCGACCGAATGTGGGAAGCGGAGACCCAGGGCAAGACTGTCCTTTTGATCACCCACCGTCCGGAGGACAGCGAGACGCTCGCGCAGTACGCATTGAGGCTGTGAAAGAAACTGAAACAGCAGGCGCGGTCATACGCGCCTGCTGTTTTATTGTAGCTTTAGTGGAATAAAACCACCGGCTATGCCGGGGGTCATGATTGGTGAG
>ERZ825137.2719-NODE-2719-length-19994-cov-3.162947_pt1 | contig 19994 bp, 17 predicted proteins | sample MGYA00519873_ERZ825137 | MGnify/ENA primary metagenome ERZ825137 (study PRJEB31778, sample SAMEA3449190) | human gut metagenome | biome: human gut; feature: human-associated habitat; material: faeces | place: United Kingdom | collected 2010/2012 ...
CATAAAATGAGAGTCCTTCCAGATCAGGATGGAATAGCCAAAGAGGAAGGGGAGGCCCAGCCGCAGCAAATACAGCCCAAGGGCCAGCAGCAAAAAACCGGCCGTTTCGGTGAAAGCGGCCTGCGGCGCGGCATAAACAAGCAGCGCCGTTACGCCCAGCCATGCCAAAAACGCGCACAGGGGAAAGGCGAAAAGCGCGCCCCCGATCCATTTGTAGCGTTTGATTTTGCTTTTAAAGCTTGCCTGGGCAAAGGTGAGCGTGTTCAGAATGGCCATATCCATTTCCTCCTGCTGTTCGAGCGGCTCGGCTGAATTGGTAAAGATCTCGGTTAAAGAAAGATGCAGCTCTGTTGTGAGCGCCTCGATGGTGCAAATATCTGGAAAACACACCCCCCGTTCCCATTGCGATACGGCCTTATCGGTAACGTTTAACCTTTCGGCCAATTCCTTTTGGGTCATTTTGAGTTCCTGCCTTTTCTGGCGGATCAACAGGCCAACTTGCTGCGGGTTCATGGGCTCCCTCCTCTGCATTGCTTTTCAGTTACAGTATAATGCAGCGGGCCCGGTTTTCCTATCCATTTGTTGTGGAGTAGTGTGTTGCGGGGAAGAAAGTGGCCTGCGCGCGGCCAAAGCACCCGATTCGCCAGGCGATGGGTAAAAACCAGGGAGTACACAAAAAAGCCACAAACCCAGTGCTGCACGGGTTTGTGGCTTTATGAATGGTGTCCTCGAGCGGATTCGAACCGCTGGCCTTCCGCTTAGGAGGCGGACGCTCTATCCAACTGAGCTACGAAGACAGGCCGGTGGCCCCGGCGCAAAAAACGGTATGCGCTGGGAACCCTTATATTATACCTGCACCTGCGTGCGAAATCAAGTTGAAATCCGTGCAATGAGAGTGTATAGTATAAGAACACACAAATGGAGTGTGGGATAAAACACACATGGCGGGCTGCGGCGCGCCTTTTGGAGGGACCTTTTTGGAGAGCGGCAATTCCTCACAGCTGAACCAGCTTATGGCGCGGGCAGCTGCCAAGAAAAAACGGGGCAAGCCCCATTCGCCCACCCGCCTGATCGTGGGCAGCTTTTTGGGTGTGATCCTGGGGGGCACGCTGCTTTTGCTGCTGCCTTTTTCCACACCGGACGGCATTGGCGTGCTGGATGCGCTGTTCACCGCCACCAGCGCCACCTGTGTGACCGGCCTGGTGGTGCGCGATACCTACCAGGGCTTTACCGGCTTTGGGCAGGGGGTCATCATCTGCCTGATCCAGATCGGCGGCCTGGGCCTTGTTACCCTGGCCAGCTTTTTTGCCCTGGCGCTGCGGCGGCGGGCCAGCTTTCATTCCATGAAGCTGGCGAATCCATCAACACTTCGGAAGTGGCCGAAGCCCGCAAGCTGCTGTTTGTGGTGATGAAGCTGGCCGCTCTGTTCGAGGGGGTTGGCGCGCTGCTGCTGGCGCCGGTGTTTGTGCCGGAATATGGGCCGCAGGGCATCTGCATTTCGGTGTTCCTTGCCATCTCGGCGTTCTGCAACGCCGGGTTTGACGTGCTGGGCCGGGAAGGGGCCTATGCCAGCCTTACCAACTACACCGCCAACTGGTATGTGCAGGCGGTAATCATGTTCCTGATCATCGCGGGCGGGCTGGGCTTTTTGGTCTGGCACGATCTGGCGCAGTGGCGCCGCACAAAACACCTGACCCTGCACACCAAGGTGGTTTTGTTCTGCACGGTGCTGCTCATTGTGGGCGGCACCCTGAGCTTTGCGTTTTTGGAGTGGTACAACCCGGTGACCCTGGGCGGCATGGGCGTGGGCGACAAGCTGGTAAACAGCCTGTTCCAGTCGGTCAGCGCCCGCACGGCGGGCTTTAACACGGTGGATCTGGCAGGCATGAGCACCATCACAAAATGCATGATGTGCATTCTGATGTTCATCGGCGCCGCGCCGGGCGGCACCGGCGGCGGCATTAAGGTCACCACCTTCAGCGTGATCCTGGTCACGGTGGCCAGCGTGGCCACCGGCCGGGAGGACGCGGTCATCTTCCGCCGCAAGATCGACAAGAAGACTGTGTACCGGGCGCTGTCCATCGCGGTGCTGAGCCTGTTTGCGGTGATTCTGGCCACCCTGTTCGTGTTCTTCAACACCGGCGCCAACTGCGGCCCGCTGGACAGCCTGTTTGAGTCGGTGAGCGCCTTTGCCACCGTGGGCCTGTCGGTGGGGGCCACGGCCAACATGGAGCCGCTGGCAAAGGCAATTACCATGGTCACCATGTTCGTGGGCCGCGTGGGGCCGGTTTCGCTGGCCATCAGCCTGGCCGCGCCCCGCAAAGAGGGCCGCTTCGATGTGCTGCCCGAGGGTAAGATCTCGGTGGGCTGACGCCTGCCTTGGCGATGGGAGGTTAAAAGATGCTGCAGCGAGAACTGTATTTTGCCCTGTTGGGCACGGGGTTTACCTGCCTTGCCACCGTGCTGGGCGCTGCCATGGTGTTCTTTTTTAAAAACGATATGGGCCAAGGGACCCAAAAGGCGTTTTTGGGGTTTGCAGCCGGGGTCATGATCGCGGCGTCGGTCTGGTCGCTTCTTATTCCGGCCATTGACATGTCAGAGCAGGCGGGAGGAATTTCATGGATGCCTCCGGCAGTCGGCTTTTTATTTGGAATGGGTTTTCTTCTTGTTTTGGATACATTGATCCCACACCTCCACTTTACGGAAGAGAAGCCGGAAGGAGTTCCGTCTCAGTTAAAAAAAACGACGATGCTTGTCCTTGCGGTAACGCTTCATAACATTCCGGAAGGGATGGCGGTCGGAGTGACGTTTGCGGGAGTAATGACAGAAAATTCGGTAATCTCTCTTGCCGGCGCGCTGGCGCTTTCGATTGGGATTGCAATTCAAAACTTTCCGGAAGGGGCAATTATATCCATGCCTCTGCAAAGTCATGGATTGTCAAAAGGAAAGGCATTTTTATACGGGGCAATGTCCGGCATTGTAGAACCGATTGCGGCGGTGATCACCATTTTTCTGACCGGAATCGCCGTGCCTCTCCTTCCTTATCTTTTGTCTTTTGCGGCAGGAGCCATGATCTATGTCGTTGTAGAAGAACTCATTCCCGAATCTCAGGCCGGAGAACATTCCAATATCGGAACGATCGGAGTGGCGGCAGGCTTTGTTCTGATGATGATACTTGATGTGGCGCTTGGATAAGCGAAAACTTAAGGAAGTTGGGTTAAAGGCTTGATCTGATAACCCATTTCTTTCCATTTTGTCAGTAATTCATCTAAGATGTCGGCGTTTGTTTTTGATGTGCTGTGGAGCAGGACGATCGCGCCTGGGTGGATGCGTTTGAGCAGTTTATCAAACGCTTCTGCTTTTGTAGGCTGATCTGTATCGTACCAGTCGACATAGGCAAGACTCCAGAAAAAAGTTTTGTATCCGAGATCTTGAGCCATTTTTAAGTTTTCTTTGCTGTATTTTCCTTGCGGAGGACGATAGAAACGAACCATATCTTTTCCGGTGGTTTCTTTATATATTTTCTCTACATCCGTTAATTCTTTTTGAAATGATTCAAGAGTTGACATTTGCGACATATCAGGATGATGCCATGTATGGTTTCCTACGATGTGTCCGTCCTTGCACATCCTCTTGACGAGTTCGGGATTTGACTCGATATATGTTCCGACAACGAAAAAAGCAGCGGATACGTCATGCTTTTTTAATACGTCTAAAATTTTTTCTGTGTTTCCGTTTTCGTATCCTGCATCAAATGTAAGATAGAGTATTTTTTCATCTGTATCTTGCATATAATAAGCGTCATACTGTGCAAGTTCATCTGTGGAAGCATTAGCTGTCGGCGGTGTGTTTTCTTCATGAAAACTTAATCCCCAGTTTCCTTCGGCAGCGGCAGAGGTGAGGCTTCCGGCTCCGGCTCCGATCACATAGGATGAGAGAAAAAGAGCGGGAAGTAAGAAAAAAGTTTTTTTAGATATGTTTGAAAACATAGTAGATAAACCTCTTAAGTTTTGTCATATTTATATGAAAAGGCAGGGAAAAGTATGAACAAAACAGAGGTAGACATTTCGAGAAAAGGGGAGTAAAATAAGGCAAATATTATTGTGCGAGGTGATGAGAATGAAAATTTTTGTATATAATTACAGAGAGTTTGACGAGGCGGAATATTTTGAAAAATTTTCAAAAGAGTATCATGTGGAGCTTGGTATCTGCAAAGAGGCGCCATCGCTTGAAAATGCATATCTTGTAAAAGGGTATGAATATGTAAGCATTATCACAACGAAGATCGACCGACCTCTTTTGGAAAAGTTCCGTGAGTTCGGGGTGAAGATGATATCGACAAGGACAGTCGGATACGATCACATTGACCTGGAGGCGGCGCGGCAGCTCGGAATACGCGTGAGCAACGTATCCTATTCGCCGGAATGTGTGGCGGATTATACGATGATGCTTATTTTGATGTCGATCCGAAAAATGAAACGGATCATGCAGAGGGCGGAGATCAATGATTTTTCATTGCCGGGGATTCAAGGACGTGAGCTTCCTAATTTTACAATAGGAGTTCTCGGTACGGGGAGGATCGGACAAGCGGTGATCCGGGATCTGCACGGTTTCGGGTGTAAGATTTATGCGTACGATAAATATGAGAATGAAGCGGTAAAACAGTTCGCGGAGTATGCGGATCTTTCGGTGATTTATGAAAAGTGTGATCTGATTACTTTGCATATGCCGCTTTCGGAAGATAATTTCCATATTATCGATGCGTCTGCGATGAAAAATATGAAAGACGGTGTCGTTATTATCAATACAGCGAGGGGAAGTCTGATCGACACAAAGGCATTGATCGAAGCTTTGGAATCCGGGAAAGTCGGCGCAGCCGGTCTGGATGTGATCGAAGATGAACTTGGAATGTATTATTACAACAGGAAATCAGATATATTGTCCAAAAGAGATCTGTATGTTCTGCGTGGTTTCCCGAATGTGATCGTCACGCCGCATATGGCGTTTTATACCGATCAGGCTGTGAGCGATATGGTAAAACATTCGATAGAAAGCTGTATTCTCCGTGAAGCCGGAAAGAAAGACCTGTGGGAGGTTGTTTAAGAAAAGGGGATTCAGATGATCTGCGTGAAAGAACTTGTGAAAAATTTTGATGATGTATGTGCGGTCAATAATATTACTTTAAATATTCCGGAAGGAGAGATGCTCGGCCTGCTCGGAACGAACGGAGCGGGGAAGACAACGCTCCTCCGTATGATTGCGGGAGTGCTGGAAGCCGATGGCGGCAGCATTGTCGTTGACGGTGCAAATATCACATCCGGAGACGTATCTGAAGAGATTTTTTATTTGCCGGATGATCCTTATTTTTTTCCGAACGCCTCTATGGAAGAAATGATTTTGTTTTATAAGAAATATTATCCTCGCATGGATGCTGAGGCGGCGGCTTATATGGCGGGGAAATTGAATCTGGAAACGAAGCGCCCACTTCGTACATTTTCAAAAGGTATGAAACGTCAGGCATTTCTTATCCTTGCCCTTTGTGCCGGAACAAAATACCTTCTCTGTGATGAAGTGTTCGACGGTCTTGATCCGATCGTGACGGAAGTGATGAAAAACCTGTTTCGTCAGGAAATGAAAGAACGGAAGTTTACGGTGGTAGTGGCATCTCATAAACTTCGGGAACTTGAGGATATATGCCACAGTATCGCGATCCTTCATAAAGGAGGAGTCCTGACCTCGAAAGATATGAGGCATCAGGCCGGAAATATATGCAAATATCAGTGTGTATTTTCGGAACAGACCGATCTTGAAGAAGTAAAAAAGGCGGTCGATCTTATTCGTTTTCATGCGGATGGATATTTTGTGACGCTTATCGTTCGTATGCAGCCGGAAACAATGGCCCGGCTGAACAGTTTTTCGCCTGTGTTTATGAAAGAAGTGCCGATGACGTTAGAAGAGATTTTTATTGCCGAAATGGAGGGAAAAGAGTATGACATCCGTAAAGTGCTTCGGTAGTTGGCTGAAAGAAGCCGGAAGAGGACACCTTACCGCGTTGTTTGGATGGACAACATTTTTTATATATACTGTCCTTCTTGTAATGCGTTTAAGTCTTGATACTTCCTATACGTTTTTCGGGATTGGAAATACAGTTCTGCTTTGGCTGAGTATGGGACTGGGCGTCCTGTTTTCTTTTCTGGAGTTCTTTTATTTGCTGCAGCAGAAGAAACAGGATTTTTATTACAGTCTTCCGGTGAAAAAAGGAATGATCTTTTGGTCTAGATATACGCATGGGGTGATCCATTTCTTTCTTCCGTTTTTGCTCATGATTTCCGTATGTGGAATATGGCAGGCGATGGTCGATCCGGAATTTGCTCCTTTTGTCGGAAGTTATACCGCGAAAAGTATTCTTGCGTTTGGATTTGCTTTTTTAATCTTCTATCATATAGGGATTTTGTGTGTTTCGGTATGCGGCAATTTTATATGTGCAGTCTCACTCTGTGTTTCGATCATTGCGTATTCTTCTTTATTTATTGAAAATGTCATCAAAGTGTTTGCAAAACATTATTTTGTTACTTATTACAAAATTGAATTGCTTGAAAAACTAAATAATATACTATCTCCGTTTGGATTGGCAAAACGGCTGGCGGGACTTGGAATATATGAGAAGAGGATAGCTCTGCAGTATCCGGTTCCGGCGCCTTACATAATCGCTGCTGTTGTATGGGCGGCTGTTCTGTTCGTTTTGTTTTCTGCTGCTCAGAAGAAAAGAAAACCGGAATATGTAGGAACACCGTTTATGTTTCGCAATGTGCAAAGACTGACAGAAATATTGCTTTCCGTTTTGGCAGGAGCGTGGTTTGCGGCATTTGCAGCGGAATTGACGAAAACAGACAGTTTACTTTTCGGGTTTGTGGAAGCGCTGTGTGGGGCGGCGGCAGCTTTTTTTGTACAGTACCTGATAGAACTGGCTGTGAAGAAGCAGGGGGTTAGTCTTCTGCGGAGGAAGGGGCAGTTTGCGGCAGTAAGTATTGCCGCCGCCTGTATAGGCCCTGCTATGATGTTTGGCGCACGTTTTTATGACGGATATTTTCCGAAAGAAGCGGAAGCGGTAAGCGTTGTGATCGAGGGAGTGGGAATGAGCCGCGATGAATATGAAATGCTCGACGGACAGGAAAATACGGTGACAGAAAAGTATTTATATCGCTTCCGTATGACGGGAGAAGGTAAAAAAATGACGCTTCAATGGGCAAAAGATTTGGCGGTTGCTGTGAACGGCAGAGATGCGGAAGAACAAAAATCGGTGACGAAAGCGACTGTTTGTTATGAAACAGAAGGCGGGAGCAGACATTATCGGACTTATCCGGTGACAGAAGAAAGTCTGCGCAAGTTTTCCTCCGTTTATGAAACAAAAGAGTATAAGACGCTTGCTTATGAAGGAGTTTCGCTTGAGGAAGTGGGACAAGATAAGTTTAGTTGGAAAGACGGCGTTTTCTCGCAGACTATGAAAATAGAAGCTGAGGAAAAAGAGGAGCTTTTAAAGCGGTACAAAGAAGACGTGTTCCGATTTCAGATGGAGCAGCTTACGAAAGCCTGTCCATGCGGAATTCTTGAAATCTCGTCTCCGGCAGACGGAGAAGAAACCGAGCTTATCGTATATCCGTTTTTTGAAAAAACATGCGATTTCCTTGAAAGCCGGGGGATTGATCCGGAAAAACAGATAAAAGATTATCCTGTTGAATCTGTAGAAATAAAGAAAACTTCTGCGGTTTTGCCGAATGTAAGCGGCGGAAGTTATGTGCATTTTTATGAAGAACCTGAGGAAGTAGATCAATGGAAAGAAAAGCTGATCCCGAAAGCATTTGATGTGCAGCAGATTCTCTATCCGACAGATCACACCCAAAACGCAGAGGCGGTAGTGACAGATGAGGAGACGGCTTCTTATGTGAGAGTGAAGTGTATATTGAAATAATAAAGTGATGGATAATAGAAAGAAGAATTTTGTCTATATGACAGAGTTCTTCTTTTTTTTTATTTGGAAGATGTTATACTGTGGCGAAATGACAGGAGGGAAAAGTATGAATAAAAAGGGTTGTAACTTAAAGAAAATATTGATAGGTGTTTCTGTGGGGGTTATGATTCTGGCCTCTGTAGTTGGCGTTTATCTGTATGTGAACAGGTTTGATGCATCAAAGTATGTGCAGGCTGTGCTTGATGTGTCTTATAAAAATAAGACAACCTTGTATCAGGAAGTGGCAGATGTGTCTGAAAAGGAGGCAAAAGCAGTATTTGAAAAGAATCTGGATGCGACGATGCAGGGGTTTGATGCATCTGATATGCCGGATTCGTTAAAAGGAAAATACAGAGAACTCTTCGGTGAAATTGCAAAAAAAGTAAATTATACAGTAGGGGAGGCGCAAAAGGAAAAAGACGGAACATATATCGTTTCGGTGAAAGTAAAACCGATCACACTTTTTACTGATACATATGATCTGTTTTTGAGTCGTGCAGAGCAGTATGCGAAAGAAGTTACAGATCATGTGACGAAAGGCGCGCAGATGCCTACGGATGAAGAAATGCAGGAAAAGATTTATCAGATTTATTATGAGGTGCTAAAAGAACAGGCAGAGGTGGGAATGCTTTATGGAAGAGCGGAAGATGTTGTACTGCATATAGAAAAAGAAGGGCGCGGGAATTACGAAATCCGTCAGAAAGACATGAAAAAACTGGATGGACTTCTGATTGAAGAAGTCCATCCGATTGAGTGAGATCTGCTTAAGCGGGATTTGATCAGAGGAATTTGATTTTGTTGAGAGGCCAGTACCGTAGGAAAGCTTTTCCGACGATTTCATCATCCGTAACAAAAGTATGTTCCCAGTAGCGGGAGTCTTTTGAGTTGTTTCGGTTATCCCCCATGACGAAATAACAGTTGTCAGGTACAGTATAAGGACCGAAAGAACCTTGCATAAATTCTTTTGTCGTTACATCTTTAAGAGGGGTTTTCGAGCCGTCGATGAAGATCTGTCCGTCATGGATTTCCACTGTTTCACCGGGAAGTCCGATGATGCGTTTAATAAAAAGCTGCTTTTCGTCATCCGGGTATCGAAAGATAATGATATCGAACCGTTTCGGTTCGCCGAATATATAAGCAAGCCGGTTTCCGAAAACACGGTCTCCGGTCATGATCGTATTCTCCATAGAACCGGAAGGAATTTCCGCATTTACAAGGACAAAACGGTTGACGCAAAGGGCAATGATAACTGCGATTGCGAGTGTCAGTATCCAGTGGAAGAGTTCGTTTTTGTCGGAAGGTTCTTGTTCCGGTTCGAGTGATTCTTGTTTTTGGTCAAAACATTGATTTGCCATAGTGTATTCCTGCTTTCCGTAAATTTTATGTACTTCAATAATAACGAGTGTATGAAAAATTTGCAAGATGCAGTATTGTCATGATCTGATTTTGCAGAAAAGAATCTTCTGTGATACAATGATTTTTCATAAATAAGATTTCGTATAAACGAAGAAAAACAGCCGGCAGATAAAACAGGTATTGCAAAAAATATATCTGATCGGGAAAAATGGGAGTATCAAAGATGACAAAGAGAAAAAAAGGGATTATTATTACGAGTACATGTGCGCTGTTAGCAGGAGCGGCAGTCATTGCCGAACTGGCGCTTGGCGGCGGTACAGGCGGTAACAGGTTTGGCAGGCAGCAGGGATGGCAGAATCTTCAGAAAGAAATTTTTGATTCTGCATATAGTGAAGAAAGTTATGATTCTGCTGTTGAAGTGCCGGAATATGAAGGAGAACCATACGTGATATTGGACGGAAACGAGCCGGCGTTTACAGAGGACGAGATGACGACGACAGTTTATGAGCAGTACAGTCCTTTGGACAGCTACGGGAGATGTCAGACGGCAGAAGCGTGCGTGGGAGAAGAACTGATGCCTGATGAAAAGCGCGGTGATATCAGCAGTGTAAAGCCGACGGGATGGCAGTCTGTTCGGTATGAAAATGTGGAGGGAGGATCGCTGTATAATCGCTGCCATTTGATCGCGTATCAGTTGTCCGGAGAAAATGCAAATGAAGAAAATCTGATTACCGGAACACGGTATATGAATACAGAGGGAATGCTCCCTTTTGAAAATCTTGTGGCAGAATATGTGCATGAAACAGATAATCATGTGATGTATCGTGTAACGCCTATATTTGAAAATGAAAATCTTGTTGCTTCAGGAGTACAGATGGAAGCGGAATCTGTAGAAGATGGCGGAAAGGGAATCAAGTTTAATGTTTATGTGTACAATATACAGCCGGATATTATCATTGACTATAAAACAGGAGATAACAGAGCAGAAGATGACGATGAAAAAGAGGCGGCGGGGACATCCGGCGCCGGAAAAGTGTTTGTAGAGAGCGAGTATATTTTAAATACGAGTACACATAAATTCCACAGGCCGGATTGTGCGGGGGTGAAAGATATGAAAGAGAAAAACAAGAAACCATATAAAGGAAAAAGATCTAAGCTGCTTGAGGATGGGTACAGCCCCTGTAAAAGCTGTAATCCCTGAAAGGTTACACTTTTGAAATGTTAAGGCGGGAAGTTGGATCGGCTTGCGAGGAAATACGCAGAGCCGGTCAATACTTCCCGTTTCTTTTTAATGTCTCTTCCAGGTATTCATAATTCTCGGTAAGAAAATCAATCGTTATCAGTTTTTTACCGCTGGCGTATAAAAGTAGTTGGTTCTTTTTCCCGATTTCCACACGTTCAATTTCACTTATCTGTAAAACTATACTTTTCCGAAATAAACGTTGTATCTCCATCTGATTTCCGTTTACCGCGATCTTCCATTTGCTTGCCCGGATTATGCCAAGAAGACCGATTGCCATTACCCCCAAACACATCCATAGGTGTCCGTTTGTTACAGTTGGATTATTCTGTAGTTTAAATACAAAAAAGATGCAAAACATGCATAATCCTAAAATGAAGAAAGCCATGCATGTATATTTTAATGCTCCGGGGATTTTAAGCACATAATGGAATTCATTCCGGCCGGCATTGTCAGTGATACTTTTTCGGTTATATAAAGAATTGATCACGAGCTCTATGGCGCACATAGAAATAGCATATATAAGAAATTTTATTATCTCTCCCATCCCATGTTCCTCCTTGCTAAGCGCTGTTCGCTGTTTTTTTATCTATTGTTTGTCTTTGCTTTAAATTAGATTTGATTTATCGAAAACGAATGATTTAATATCATTGCATTGAATCTAAGCACTGTGTCAATAAATAGTTTGATTTTTCTTTTTATTTCATTCCTTATAGGAATTTTCCGGAAAATGAAAAATGCCGGATACCTTGAAAAAATCAAGGCTTCCGGCGTTTCTGAAAGCAGGGGATGAGAGAATCGAACTCCCACCAAAGGTTTTGGAGACCCCTATCATACCATTTGACCAATCCCCTATGTATGTTTGACTTCTTATCGCAAGTCACTTGTATATAATACCTATTCATATCGGATTTGTCAAGAAAAATATAGTTATTTTTTGAAAAAATTTGAAAAGTTTCGATAAAAACGGAACATAACTTAAATGGATTTCAGGAGAGGTCATGAAACAGGCGTTTTGAGATAGAATGGTTAATTGTTGTAAATAAAGTCGGAATTTACTGAAAATATATTGAAGAAGCAGAAAAAGCATCGTATTATTAAAGAAAAAACACTTAATGCATGACGATTATGTATGGTGGGAAAGGAGAGTAAGATGAAAAACAAATTTATTAGGAAATGGCTGGTTATTTTAACTGTGGCGGCTATGATGATCCCGGCTGGAATTCCGGCAAATGCAGAAACAGTGGAAGAAGGCGAAAATATCGCGCCGACAGCGGGAATATCAGCAGAAACGCCGAATGTGACAACAGAGACACAGAATGAAGAAATATCGGCAGAAACGCCGGATGTGACAGCAGAAACACAAAAGGAAGAAATATCAGCAGAAATGCCGGATATGACGGCAGAAACACAGAATGAAGAAAAATCGGATGTGCAGGCAGAAGGACAAAATCAGGCAAAACAGGGTGTTTTGGAAGCGGTACGGCAGAATACAGAAAAAGCCGAAGAAGCTTCAGATGCAGTCGATGTACAGGCGGAGGAAAGGACGGCAGGGGAAGTTCAGATCGGAGAGCAGATATATCCGACTCTTGCCGAAGCATTTGCAGCGGCAAAAGACGGGGACGTACTGCGGCTTTTAGAAAATGCAGAAGTTTCACAACCGATCTTGCTGACAAAGAATGTGACGTTAGATACAAATGGATTTACTGTATCGGCGGCAGCAGGATTCAAAGGCAATTTTATGTTTACGAATCGGGGAACATTCAATATTGTCGGAAGCGGAAAGATTGACGGCAGTGTGGGAACGTACCCGCTGATCATGATCAATAATACCGGCGGCGCGGTTCTAAATATCCAAAGCAGTGAGATCACCGGTCAGGGAGTTGTGCAGAATGTAGGCGGAATCGTGAACATCACAGGCGGTACGTTGACGGCATCAGCAAGAAATACGGTTCTTTCACAGTTCGGTGAAGTGCATATAGGCGCATCGGCCCATCTTATGGCAGCAGGAGAAGGGAAATCTGCGGTTCAGTTGATCGGAGCAAAGATGACTCTTTCGGGGGATGCGGTGCTGTCAGGAAACGGCGGGATCGATGTGTTTAACAGCAACAGAAACGAAGAAGGTACTGTATCGGCGCAAGTAGAGATTACAGGCGGTAGGATCGAGACAAAAGATTTTCCGGTTTCGGGAAACAATCAGGAGTCGGCAGGAGCGGAAGTTGCGATCACAGGCGGAAGCCTGAAAAATATATCGGGCGGAACAGCTATTTACTGGCCGATGGAAGGACAACTTACGATCGGCGGCAATGCGGTGATCGAAGGAGGAACCGGGATCGAAGCAAAAATGGGAACAATTACGATCAAGGATAATGCGGTCATCACAGGAAGCGGCGAATGGAAAGAAGAAAAGCCGCAAAACGGTGGGGCAAATCCTGAAGGTTCAGCGTTTCTTGGATCGGCGCAGATGTACGACGGCTGCATCAATGATTCTTCTCTTGTCGTTAATATTCTCGGTGGAACGCTTAAAAGCGTAAACGGTAATGCGGTCACGATCTATAATACAGAAGAAAAATCAGATGTGAGAGCAGATATTTCTGTGACAGGCGGATCTTTGCAGCCGGCAGCAGGAAAAGGTGCGGTCAAAGTAATTACAAGCGGAGATAATACGACCCGTTTTGATCCGGATAAAAAGACTCTTGACACAATGAAATCCAATACTACCGTAAAAGTTGCAAAGGATGTAGCTGCTGCGGCAACGGACAGAGACGGAAAGACAACATATTATAATACAGTAGAAGAAGCGCTTGGATCGAATACGGAAGACGGAAATATTCACATATATATTAACGAAAACTCTTCTGTAAAACAGGAAGCTTTGGAAGGAGAAAACGTAATATTGACAGTTGCTCCCGGAGTCGTTTTGGAAGTGACATCCGGAATTGACGGAATGATCGTAAAAGAAACTGTTCATGAAGACGGATCTAAAACATATGAACTTGTTAATGCAGAAGAACTTTCAGCACCGAAAAATGTAACCGTTACGGCAGACTGCAAGACTGTACACATCGGCAAAAAGATCCGGCTGAAAGCTTCGGCAGAACACGATACAAAGCAGGTGAATTATCTTCATCGGTGGTACAAAGACGGAGCGTTGTTAAATGGAGCTGTTTCTGCGGAATTGGAAGTTACAGAAAGCGGAAACTACGCTGTTGAAGTATTTGCGGTTCTGGAAAAAGACGGAACAACGTTAACTTCTTTAGGCGCGAAGAGCGATCCTGTTAAATGTACGGTGACGCCGCATGAATATGAAGAAAAATGGAGTTCGGACGGAAAGGTTCACTGGCACGAATGTACGATCTGTAAAAATAAAGCTGATGTGGCAGAGCATACATTCGGAGAATGGAAAGTGACAGAGAAAGCGACAGAGAAAAAGGACGGAAGAAAAGAGCGGATCTGTACTGTATGTGGTCATAAAGAAACGGCGGTGATAAAAGCAGCAGGCAAAACAGAAGAGCCGCGGAAAGAATCAGACAAAACGGTTTCTGTGAAAACCGGTGACAAAACAGATCCGGCAGTTTATATTTTCTTTGTCATTTTGACAGGCGGGATGATCGCAATCTTATCGGCAGGGAACAGAAAGAACAGAAGAAAATAGAACAGAAGAAAATAGAATAGCTGAAAATAGAATAAAAGAAAATAGAATAAAAGAAAATAGAATAAAAGAAAATCGAAACAATGAAAAAGCAAGAGATCCGTTCCACTAAGTGGAGCAGACCTCTTTAATGATTAATTATAGCAGAATATATGCAGTAAAAAGATTCAAAACAGAAAATTTACAGCAGACCGAATTCAGTCATTGCTTTTTTCAGCAGTTCTTTGTGAGGCTCTTCTAATTCTGTAAGAGGAGCTCTAAGAGAACCGACTTCTTTGCCCATCATGTTCATAGCGGCTTTTACAGGGATCGGATTGACTTCGCAGAAAAGAGCGTCGCAGATCGGAAGCGCGTCTAACTGCATTTTGCAGCTTCCTGCCGTATCGCCTGAAAGATATTTTGTTACCATGTCGTGAACGTAAGTCGGAGCTACGTTGGAAAGTACGGAGATAACACCGATTCCGCCAAGGGAAAGAAGAGGTACTACCTGATCATCGTTCCCTGAGTAAAGGTCGATGTTTCCGTCGCACAGATGCATGATCTTTGCACCGACCGAAATATCCGGAAGCTTCTTTGATGCCGACGATGTTATCTACATTTTTTACAAGATGAGCTACAGTTGTAGGCTGGATCGCACATCCTGTACGGCTCGGCACATTATAAAGGATCGCCGGGATATCGACGGAGTTACAAATCTGTGTATAGTGTGCGATCAAACCGTTTTGCGTCGCTTTGTTGTAGTACGGTGTGACAAGAAGAAGTCCGTCTGCACCGTCTTTGGCTGCTTCCTGAGAAAGCTGGATCGCTGTGCGTGTAGAGTTGGATCCTGTGCCTGCGATCACCGGGATACGGTGGTTTACACGTTCAATGGCAAAACGGATCACTTTGCTGTGTTCCTCTTCGGACATTGTTGCAGATTCTCCGGTCGTTCCGCAGATGATGATCGCATCTGTTTTTCCTGCAATCTGTTCTTCGAGTAGTTCCGCAAGTTTATCGTAATTGACTTCAAGATCTGATTTCATAGGAGTAACGATCGCTACGCCTGCGCCTTTGAAAATTGACATAATTAAATCCTCCTTAAATGTTTGCGTTCGTTTGATAGTGCTTTGCGTAAATAAAAGAAACGGCAGGATGCGCCGTCTCAAAATATACTTTACGGTATACTTCGATAGCTCTCCATCTTGCGATGACAGTCATGGCGCTGTTGACGACATGCCCAAGGAAAAGGGTTCAAGTCTCCATATCCTTTCGGCATCTTCCCCTTTCTGATGAGTTCTTCTGCTCTTGAATACATCCGTCATCGTACTTATGAAAAATGCGACCTCTATCTCGTTCCTTTATTAGTTATTATATGAAAAAAATTGTTTTGCGAACCTGAAATGAGTTATACAAAACGCTTCATCTAATATAAAAAAATCATAACACCCACGTGGAATGATGTCAACTGTTTTGCTCTTTGACAAGCAAATTATTTCATGGTAAAATATATGCATCTGCAGTGTGAATGACAAGATTTTCATTTGCACTTTTTTTATGCTGTAGCAAATTTTAATTTCTTACAGCATAAAACCCTTCGGGAGGATGTGTATGCCGCATCGAGGAAGTCTGCCGCTCTGCGGCTCTGCGGCGCGCAAAGGCCAAGCCCTTTATGAGTAAGGGAAGGAGGGCGTTGAGGTATGTTAGCTCACTTTGTTATGTATGTATCAGGAAAGGAGAACGATTGTGCTTACGATTGGAAATTATGTAAAGGCGAAAACGCCGGAAGAAGCATATGAATTAAATCAGGCGCGCAGCAGCAGGATCATGGGCGGAATGATGTGGATGCGCCTTTCAAATGCAAGAGTGAAAACATTGATCGATATTTCAGGTTTAGGATTGGATCAAATAGAAGAAACGGAAGATGAGATACGAATCGGAGCAATGTGTACGCTGCGTCAGATCGAGCAAAGCGAAGCAGTTAAAAAATTATGCGGAGACGGAATAGAGGAGGCTGTGCGTCACATTGTCGGAGTTCAATTTCGGAATCAGGCGACGGTTGGAGGAAGCATTTACGGAAGATTCGGTTTTTCAGACGTATTAACTGCATTTTTGGCACTGGATACATATGTAGAACTTTATGACGGAGGAAGAATCTGCTTAGCTGAATTTGCAAAGAAAAAACCGGATAATGATCTGCTTCTTTTCATAGTTGTTAAGAAGAAGAAAAGACAGTTCCGTTATGATTCCATCCGTCAGACGAAGACGGATTTCCCTGTGATCGCCTGTTCAGTGTCAAGAGAGAAAGCGAACGGGCAGGAGACATGGTATTTTGCGGTAGGCGCAAGACCGATGAAGGCAGATCTGATCGAAAAGAAATGGTCTGTCGCAAAAGATGCGTCTTTAGAGAAAATCGAGGAATATGCGGCTTTGGCAGCGGCAGAATTTAAGTACGGTACAAATATGCGCGGAAGCGCCGGGTACAGACAGCATTTGGCAAAGGTCCTTATCAAGAGAGAAATAATGTCGATTTTATCGGAGGAAATATAATGGAGATACAGTTCGTTTTAAATGACAAACAGGTAAAAGCAGAAGTTGGCGCAGATACGATTTTGTTAAATGTGTTGAGAGATCTCGGATGTAAGAGCGTAAAGTGCGGCTGCGAGACGACAAACTGTGGATTGTGTACAGTCTGGATCAACGGAAAATCCCGCCTTTCCTGCTCGGTTCTTGCCGCAAGTATCGAGGGAGAGAGCGTTACGACTTTGGAAGGCGTTGAAAAAGAGGCTGCGCAGTTCGGAGAATTTTTGGCAGATGAAGGAGCGGAGCAGTGCGGTTTCTGTTCTCCGGGATTTATTATGAACGTGCTCGCAATGGCAAGAGAACTTCAGAACCCGACATTGGACGAGATCAAAGAATACCTTGCGGGAAATCTTTGCCGCTGCACGGGATATATGGGACAGCTTCGCGCGATTAAAAAATATATAGAAGTAAAAAATGCAGAGAAAAAAGGCGGAAAGGAGGAGTAGACATGGCAGAAGGACAGAATGTGTGCAGTGAGAACAAGGAAATAAGAGAAACGATGCGGCAGATGCGTGTTGTAAATAAAGGAATCCGGAAAGTTGACGCAAAAGCGCTCGTGACAGGACGCGCCGTATATACAAATGATATCGCATCTTCAGACAGCTTAATCGTAAAGCTTGTAAGAAGCCCTCATGCTCATGCGCTGATCAAAGAGATTAATACTACACGTGCGGAGGCGCTCCCGGGAATTGAATGTGTGCTTACATATAAAGACTGTCCGAATAAACGTTTCACGCTGGCAGGTCAGACATATCCTGAGCCAAGTCCGTACGACCGGCTTATTCTTGATCAGAGAGTCCGGTTCGTAGGAGATGCGGTCGCAATCGTCGCCGGAACTTCGGAAGCGGTTGTAAAGCAGGCTATGAGGCTGATCAAAGTAAAATACGAAGTATTGGAGCCGGTTTTAGATTTCAGAACGGCAAAAGATCATCCGATCCTCGTTCATCCGGAAGAAAACTGGAGAAGTCTTTGTCCTGTCGGAGCGGATAACAAACGTAATTTGTGTGCTCATGACGTAAGTGAGAGCGGAGATGTAGATGCAGTCCTTGCATCTTGCGACCATGTGATCGATCGGGTATACCATACAAAAGCAAATCAGCAGGCGATGATGGAAACATTTCGTACATATACATATATGGATGCATACGGAAGGCTGAATATTGTATCTTCTACCCAAGTGCCTTTCCATGTCCGCCGCATTCTCGGAAATGCGCTTGATATTCCGAAGCATAAAATCCGTGTTATAAAGCCGCGTATTGGCGGCGGATTCGGGGCAAAACAGACGTCGGTTTCGGAGATTTATCCGGCGCTTGTTACATGGAAAACAGGAAAACCGGCAAAGATTATTTACACAAGAGAAGAGTCTCTGATCGCTTCGTCACCTCGCCACGAAATGGAAATCCATGTTCGTTTAGGAGCGGATAAAGAGGGAAATATCAAAGGGATTGATCTGTATACATTGTCAAATACAGGCGCGTTCGGTGAACACGGCCCCACAACGGTCGGGTTATCCGGGCATAAATCGATTCCTCTTTACGGAAGCGCAGAAGCGTTTCGGTTCAGTTATGACGTAGTGTATACAAATGTTATGTCTGCGGGAGCTTATAGGGGATATGGGGCGACACAAGGTATTTTTGCCTTAGAGTCTGCGGTAAATGAACTGGCACAGATACTTCATATGGATCCGACCGTTCTCAGAGCGAAAAATATGGTGCGGGAAGGTCAGATGATGCCTGCCTACTATGGGGAGACGACGAGAAGCTGTGCTCTCGACAGATGTCTTGAACGTGCGAAAGAAATGATAGGATGGGATGAAAAATATCCCTGTTATGACTGTGGAAACGGAAAAGTCCGCGGTGTCGGCGTTGCTATGGCGATGCAGGGATCGGGAATTTCGGGAGTAGATACAGGCGCGGTTGAAATTAAAGTAAACGATGACGGATTTTACAGTTTAATGATCGGGGCGACCGATATGGGAACGGGCTGCGATACGATACTGACACAGATGGCTGCAGAATGTCTTGAGTGTGAGATGGAAGATATTGTCGTGCATGGAGTAGATACAGATAATTCCCCGTATGACTGCGGATCTTACGCATCCAGTACGACATATGTTACGGGAATGGCAGTTGTGAAAACGTGTGAGACACTTCGGAAAAAGATATGCGAAAGAGGGGCGGAATATCTCGGATGCAGTCCTGATGACGTGGAGTTTGACGGAGAAAAAGTTGTCAATCTGAAAACAAAAGAAGAGATAACGAGAAAAGAAATAGGAAACAAAGTAATGTGCAGCAGCAACGCGCCGCTGTCCGCAACAGAAGCCTTTTCTTCTCCTGTATCTCCGCCGCCGTTCATGGTCGGTATTGCAGAAGTGGAGATCGATAAAGAGACGGGAGTTGTTGAACCAATCGATTATGCCGCTGTTGTAGACTGCGGAACGGTCGTTAATCCGAATCTTGCAAGAGTGCAGACTGAAGGGGGAATCGCCCAGGGAATCGGAATGGCGCTTTATGAGGATATCATTTACAGCGAAAAAGGAAAGAACTACAGTAATTCCTTTATGCAGTATAAAATACCGAGCCGTCTTGATGTCGGAGAGATCCGTGTGGAATTCGAGAGCAGTTATGAACCGACAGGACCTTTCGGCGCAAAATCCATTGGAGAGATCGTTATCAATACTCCGTCTCCTGCAATTTCAAATGCAGTTCAAAATGCAGTCGGAGTAATTGTGAGGGAGCTTCCGATCACGGCGGAGAAAGTGTATAAAGGAATGGCGGAAAAAGAATAAAAGCAAGTATGTAAAAGCAAGTATATAAAATAGAGATATTAAAAAAATATTAAAAACAAAGATATAAAAAATAAAGATATAAAAGATATAAAAATAGAGGAGATGCGCTGTTGATTTGCGGCATCTCCTGCTTTATTTTTGTCGTTATGTAAAAGTTTATTCGTTTATGAAGACTATAGGTACAACATTCTCACATAAATGTGTTCAACTCGTTTTCAAAAAAACCGATTTTTGTAGGATAAATATAACTGTCGCCGATTTCTTTTAAAAGGACGAGGTTTAAGTGTCCGTTTAAGTTTTTCTTATCAAGGGAGATCGCTTTGATCAGTTCGGAAACAGTCAATTTGCAGCTTGTCGGAAGATTGTAGATATCTAAAGCTTTCCGAATCTT
>ERZ825137.2723-NODE-2723-length-19956-cov-21.875685_pt1 | contig 19956 bp, 22 predicted proteins | sample MGYA00519873_ERZ825137 | MGnify/ENA primary metagenome ERZ825137 (study PRJEB31778, sample SAMEA3449190) | human gut metagenome | biome: human gut; feature: human-associated habitat; material: faeces | place: United Kingdom | collected 2010/2012 ...
ACAACCGAGCAGGCGAGCCGAGCGTGATTTTTGCGGAAAAGGAGGAGTTGCGTAGTGAATGAGAAATAGCCAAAGGCTGTTGCGAACGATACGGAGCAAACAACGACGCCGTGCGAAGCACCCACACTTCTTCACTATTCATTATTCACTCTTCACTCGCCCGCAAGGGCGCTGCTCCTGTCCCTACGGCTTCTATCAAATGAAAATGCTTGCAGAGCTAAGCCTCCCTTGTGTAAAGGGAGGTGGGTTGCCGCGAGGCAACTCGGAGGGATTGTAAAAATGTTTTTATATGATTTTGTAACAATCCCTCAGTCGTCATAAATGACGACAGCTCCCTTTACACAAGGGAGCCTATGTCGGACAGCCGCAAGGGCTGTCCCTACGGTATGATATAAATTATAATTTGTGCGCCGACGCTCTTTGTTATTCACTCTGTTTTGCTGTCTTTTCGTGCTTATTGTTATACATGAACATCAAAACGGCGGCGAGGATAATTACCGCATATCCGACAAAGCTCAACAGGTCGGGAACCTGATTGAACACAAAATAGCCTATTGCCGAGGTAAAAAGTATCTGCGAATAATCGTAAACCGATATTTCCCTCGCAGGCGCATAGGAATATGCGGCGGTTATCGTAAACTGTCCGCCTGCCGCACCTGCGCCGGCAAGAATCAGGAACAGCCACTGTTTTGCGCTCATAGGCACATAATCTATTATAAAGAACGGAAGCAGGACGACTACGGAAAAGGTCGAGAAAAAGAACACGATAAACGGTCCTTTTGCCCCCGCTTCACTCGCTTTTCTGACAAATGCATAGGCGGCACCCGCTCCTATTCCGCCGAGCAAGCCCATAAGAGCCGGGAAAAGCTCTGCGTTTGCCATTGAGGGCTTGACTATCAGCATACTGCCGAGGAATGCCGCGGTTATTGCGCTTATCTGGAACGGCGTTACCTTTTCCTTTAATATAATAATGCTGAAAACTATCGCAAAAAACGGCGACATCTTATTGAGTATCGATGCGTCGGCAAGCACAAGTCGGTCTATCGCATAAAAATTGCACACAAGTCCGAGTGTTCCCGCCGCCGAGCGGAAGAACATATATTTATACGACTCCCTCGGCGCTTTGAACATACTCGGGTCTTTAAGAAGCACTGCAAGCGCAAACAGCGCCGCAACCGCATTCCTGAAAAACGCCTTCTGAAGCGTGGGCAGGTCGCCCGCAAGCCTTACAAAGGTCATCATCAGCGCAAAGGAAAATGCGGAGGTTATCATAAGGATTATACCTTTATATTTACTTTTCAAATTATCGCCTCCGTCATACCGCCAAAGCCCTTGTCATATATCCAAAAGCAATTCCACGGGGCAGTGGTCGCTTCCGAAAATTTCCTGATGTATCGACGCGCCCGCAAGATTTTTTTCGAGCTTCTTTGACGCTATAAAATAGTCTATACGCCATCCGACATTTTTATCCCTTGCGTGGAAACGGTACGACCACCAGGAATATTCATTCTCGGCGTCGGGATAAAAATATCTGAAGGTGTCGATAAATCCGCAGTCGAGCATTGTCGTCATCTTTTCCCTTTCCTCGGGGGTAAAGCCGGGATTTTTGGTGTTCGTTTTCGGATTCTTAAGGTCGATTTCCTTATGCGCCACATTCAAATCTCCGCAGAAAACAACGGGCTTTTTCTTGTCGAGCGACAGGACATACTCCCTGAACTTGTCCTCCCACGACATACGGTATTCAAGCCTTTTGAGCCCGTCCTGCGAGTTCGGAGTGTAGCAGGTTATAAAATAAAACTTTTCAAATTCAAGCGTTATTACCCTACCCTCGTTGTCATAAAACGGCTGTTTTATTCCGTACTCAACGCTTATAGGCTCTTCCTTTGTGAATATCGCCGTACCCGAATATCCCTTTTTCTCCGCATAGTTCCAATAGCAATGGTAACCCTCGGGAGCAAAATCTATCTGACCCTGCTGCACCTTTGTCTCCTGCAGGCAGAATATATCGGCGTCAAGAGTATTGAATGCGGTCATAAAATCCTTGTTCATAACCGCCCTTATTCCGTTTACATTCCATGAAATGAATTTTTTCATATTTATTTTAACTCCTGTATTTTTTATAAAAGTATATCACATTATCCGAAAAGGCTCAATAAAATATAATGTGATTTTATTGACTTTAAAGCGCAAAAAATGTAAAATACGAAAGGAAAATGTATAATAAGAAAAGAGTAATTATATGAATGAAAAAGCAACCTCTTCCGAAAAAGCCGAAACAGGCAGGTCGTTCTGGAGCGTATTTGCCAAAGCTGTCGGTCTTATAATGGGAGTGGCAATAGCGTATATTGTGCTTTATATGGCATATAAGGACGGCAACACCCTCTATCAGTCGGCGTCCTCCGAAAAGCCGGGTACGGATATTATTTCCCCCTCGGCTTTGCCCGCAAACGGAAACAATACGGCTTCCGACGGTGCAAACGGCTCGGCACTTCCCCTGCCGGACAGCGATGTTCCGCCCGTTGACCTTACAAAAATGCCGCAGACAAAGGAAGAAATTGTCGAATATTACAAAGCCGCAAACGCAAAGGTCAAATTGCAGGCAAAGAGCGTTACAAGAATATATAACAGAGCTTCCAACTACAACGGCGTTATCGAAACGGGAAACAACCCCATACTTTCAAGGATAGGTAAGGCTGTAATGGGAAGATTTCTTACAGAGGACCTCGAACCCAAGACCTTTACGCAGCGTGATGAAATTGCGGACGCTTTTCCGCCCTCAAAAGCCGTTTGCGTACTCTCGGCGGAAGAGGTCGAAAGCGCAACCTGTACCGAAAAGGGCGATTTTTACGAGATAGAAATACATATGCTCCCCGAGGCTGACCCCGTAAACGGAAAGGGCACGGGCGCCGTAGGCACAATAATCACAAAACAGGAAATTACGGACGCAGTTGCGGGATATGTCGAGATTTCCGAAATCCACTGCGATTACGAAGATGTATATCTTATTGCAAGCATAGAAAAAAGCACGGGCGACATCAGCGAGTTATATGTTCATATGCCGATGTATCTCAGCCTGTCGGCTCTCGGAATGGACTGCAAGGTAGGTCTCTGCTTTGAGGACAGATACACCGTTGAATGGTAAGGAGCAGTAAATGAGTAAAAACGCTTTATTTGATAAAATAAAATACTTTATCATCGATATGGACGGCACATTTTACCTTGACGGCAACCTTATCGACGGCTCGCTCGATTTCCTTGAAAAGGTTAAGAGCGTGGGAAAAGATTTCTGTTTCTTTACCAACAACTCGTCGAACAATGTTGAGGTGTGCAAAAACAAGCTTCACAATATGGGCTGTGATGTAACGGACGGTAAAATCGTTATTTCCTCCCATGTTACAATTTCGCATCTTAAAAAGAATTATCCCGACGCCGGGGTTTATCTTCTCGGCAACGAAAGGCTGACCGCCGATTTTGTAAACGCCGGTATTGAGCTTGAGGAAGAAAATCCCGACATCGTGGTGCTCGGCTTTGACACAACCCTTACCTATGAAAAGATAAGAAAAGCCTGCAAGTTCATTGCAGACGGCAAAAAATACATTGCCACGCACCCCGATTTCAACTGTCCGACGGCAGACGGCTTTATGCCCGACACGGGCTCAATGATGGCTATGTTCAAAGCCTCCACGGGTAAGGACCCCGAGGTTATGGGCAAGCCCCACGCCCACACGGTCGAATACCTTACGGAAAAGCTCGGCTGTAAAAAAGAGGAGCTTTGCTTTATCGGGGACAGGCTTGAAACGGACATTGCAATCGGTATGAACAACGGGGTTACCTCGGTGCTTGTGCTGACGGGCGTTACGGACCTTGCCTCCTATGAAAAAAGCGATATTAAAGCCTCGTTTGTCGCAAAGTCGTTAAAGGCTTTGGCTGAGGAATTATAACGGATTAAACAGATTAAAAACGGAGATTTTCATCTCCGTTTTTTGTTTATTCAAGCGATATTTTTTCGATTTTCGTGCCCGTATAGTAATGGGAAAGTATCGCCTTGTAATCACTGCCGTTTCTTGCCATATAGTCGGCGCCGTACTGGCTCATTCCTATAAGGTGCCCGTAGCCCGTCACATTAAAGGTAAAGCTTCCGTTTGAGTATTCGACCGAAAAGGCGGGGCTCCTCAAAGAAAACAGATTACGAGCCTTTGTGCCCGTGAGGGTTTTGCCGCCTATGACAATGCTTTTTACCGCTCCCGCTTCGGTGCGCTCCGTGTTTCCTATCCATGCAGACGGGTCGTCGCCGAGCTGAATTTCGGGGTCGCCCGACAGGGAGGCTGCAAACTGCTCCGCAGTCAGAACGACAGTTGAGGAACAGTCGGGAGACAGCTTATCGCCCGAAGACACAACCGAGACAAGATACGGCAATTCCCCGCCCCATATGTCCGAGGCGTTTTCGGTCTTGCCCGTGCTTATGGCACAGTACGCCGCAACTATCGGATCGGAATTATAGGTCACCGCCTGCCCCGCCACCTCGCTTACGGCGGCAAGTATTTTTTCGTGATAGCGGTCGTATTTGTCGCCCCATTTTTCCTTTTGCTGTTCCTCGCTTAAATATCCCTGATGCTTTTTCGGGTCGTCCGATATATCGGCACCGTTGAGTGAGGAATCGGGATTTTTACGAAGCCTTACAAGGTTTGTGTATGCCGCAACCGCCTGCGCTTTGAGCGCCTCCTCGTGATATGTCGCAGGCATTTCGCTTGCAACGCAGCCGACAAGATATTCAGTAACGGACGCCGTCATTATGTTGCCGTCGGCTTTTGCCATAACCTTTACAACGCCGTTTTCCGCATCGGTTTCCTTGTCCGCTTCTGACGAAAACGAAGTGGAGAATGTCTCTTTTACATTCTTTGCCGAAAACTCCGACAGGTCAAGCGCCGCCACGGGAGTCGCTATCATTGCGACAAGCATTACAATCACAAAAATTACGGGTCTTTTCATTTAATGTACCTCCGTTTATAATTCTTTGGTTTTCGTTGACTTTACGGCTGTTTTGATATACAATAGAATATCAATTAAAATGTATAATTGTGTCTTGATATATTATTTTATTTGTAAGGAGGCTCGGAAATGTCCGAATTTATTTCTTCCATCTCCGACAATACCATTCATAGTTTATGCGACGAATTGCTGAAAAATAACAGCATACAGCCCGAGGACTATAAAAGATTTGATGTTAAAAAGGGCTTGAGGAATTCCGACGGCACGGGCGTTATGGCAGGTCTTACGAGGATTTGCTCGGTTGAGGGCTACTACATAGACGACGGCGAGCGTGTACCCAGAGAGGGCAGACTTTTTTACCGCGGTATAAATATGAGCGATATAGTCAAAAACTGTAAGGAGGAGAACCGTTTCGGCTTTGAAGAGGTCGTATGGCTTCTGCTTTTCGGCGATTTGCCGACAAAGGAGCAGCTTGATGTTTTCACTTCCGTTCTCGCTCAGGCAAGGGAGCTTCCCGACGAATTTATCGAGGATATAATAATGAAAGCTCCGTCGAGAGATATTATGAACAAGGTTGCAAGCTCCGTGCTCGGACTTTACACCTTTGACGAAAATCCCGACGACACCTCGCTTGAAAATGTTCTGCGCCAGTCAATCCAGCTTATAGCGCAAATACCGATGCTTATGTCCTACGCTTATCAGGCTAAAAGAAGAACCTTTGACCGTAAGAGCATGTACATTCATCAGAACAACCTCAACTACACTATGGCGGAGTCCATTTTGGGCTCTATCCGCTCCGACCGCAAGTTCACGGACGCGGAAGCAAAGCTTCTTGACACCTGTATGATAATTCACGCAGACCACGGCGGCGGTAACAACTCGGCTTTCACAACACGCTGCATTACCTCCACGGGAACGGACACCTACTCGGCAATCGCCGCGGGTATCGGCTCCCTTAAAGGACCCAAGCACGGCGGTGCAAATATAAGGGTTCACAAAATGGTGGAGGATATAAAAGCAAATGTCAAAAACACGGCTGACGAGGGTCAGATAGCCGATTACCTTACAAAGGTTATCAAAAAAGAGGCGGGCGACGGCTCGGGGCTCATATACGGTATGGGTCACGCCGTATATACCCTTTCCGACCCGAGAGCGGTACTGCTTAAAAAGGACGCTCAAAAGTACTCGGCACAGTTCGGTTACGAGGAGGATTTCAGAATTCTCGAAACCGTTGAAAAGGTCACACCCGAGCTTTTCTGCAAATACAAGGGCATAAAGAAAAAAATATGCGCCAATGTCGATTTGTACTCTGGTCTTATCTACTCGATGCTGCGAATTCCCGAGGAGCTTTTCACCCCGATATTTATGTCGGCAAGGGTTCCCGGCTGGTGCGCTCACAGAATAGAAGAGCTTTATTCCGGCGGAAAGATAATGCGCCCCGCATACAAGAGCGTTTCGCTGCCGAGGAATTTTGTTCCGCTTTCGGAACGAATCGACGACCACGAGGTACAGAACGAATACATTCCCACCGAAGAAAGATAATTACGAAAGAGGCTTGAAAAATGAGTTCAAAATCAGCAAAAAAGAACATCGGCTTCAAGGCGATATACGCTGTCCTCGGCGTTGCGCTTGCGGCTTTAATCCCTGTCAGAATTTATCAGCTTGTCTGCCTTAACGAGAGAGACTCAAGCGGATTTTTCTCACGAGTAAATGCAAGCGTTTATATTTTCTATGCGCTCGCAGTTATCTTTGCGGCGGCAATATTCGTGCTTGTTACGCTCACAAATAAGGTTACGGCTTCAAAGTCGGTAAGAGGTAAATCAAAGCCGCTTTGTATCGGTGCGGCGCTGTTTGCGCTCGGTCTTGCATATGACACGGGCATTTGCGTCGGCTCTTTCATAAAATCGGTTACAAGCTACGGCGCAGGCTCGAACACTGTTGCATATCTGTTCTCAAACGGTATGTTCTCCGTGTTCTTTGAGGCTGTTTTCGGACTTTGCGCCTGCATTTACTTCATACTTTTCGCCCTTTATTACCACGACGGCAAGGGCTCCTTTGCCGATTACAAATTCCTTGCTCTGACTCCCCTTTTCTGGGCTATGTTCAGAACGGTTTACAGATTTATGACCAAGATAAGCTTCGTAGTTCTTGCAGACCTTCTGCTTGAGCTTGCAATGCTTATATTTATGATGCTGTTCTTTATGTCGTTTGCAAGGATAAGCTCGCAGATTTGCCAAAAGCACGAAATGCGCAAGGCTATGAGATACGCCCTTGTTGCGGCGATGTTTGCGCTTGTTATCGGCGTTTCAAGGCTTGCGGTTACGGTTTGCGGTCTTTCCTCAACCCTCCCGACAGGCTTTCCGTTCTCGCTTACCGATATAACCTTCGGCGTGTTTGCGATTATCTATGTTGACGCCTGCTCAAAATCGGGCAGAAGCGCAGACGAGGACGAGCTGTTGGCAGATGAAACGGAAAAGCCGTCCAAAGAACCCGTTGACGAAGACTTCCTTGAAAACTGACGGCGGGGAAGTATATGTTTTTACAAAATGTTGCGGTTGCGGCAAAGCAGGTGGCAATTCTTTACATTATAGTTGCTGTCGGCTTTATATGCGACAGAACCAAGCTTTATACCGAAAAGGCTTCAAGGCTTACAAACGACCTGCTTTTCTACATCGTTACTCCCGCAATTATAATTTCATCGTTTACCGCAATGGAATTGACCGATGAAAATTGGCACAATCTTCTTATGTCGTTCCTCGGCGGAACGGTGTTCCACATTATCGCGATTATAATCTCCCTGCCCTTTTTCAGGCACGGCAAGGAGGACGCAATGCGGGTATATAAATTCGCCTGCGTTTACGGCAATGTCGGATATATGGTGCTTCCGCTTGCGGCGGCGGTGCTCGGCACTGAGGGCGTGTTCTTCTGCTCGGGCGTGCTTATCCCTTTCAATGTTTTTTCGTTCACGCACGGCGTTTACCTTATGAAAAAGAGCGAAAACGGAAAATCGCCGATAAGCCTTAAATCGCTTATCTTGAACCCCGGTATTATCTCGGTTATAATCGGTCTGCCGATTTATCTTTTGGAAATAAGGCTTCCCGATGTTATACTCACACCCGTCGAATACATCGCAAGCATAAACACTCCGCTTGCAATGCTTATGTTCGGCACATACCTTTCAAAAACCGACCTTAAAAAGATGTTTTTACGCCGTGAAGCGTACCTTGTGGCGCTGTTGAAGCTTATTGCAATGCCGCTGATTTCGTTCGGCGTGTTCAGGCTTATGGGCATTTCGGGCACATTGCTCACGGCGCTTATTCTTTCGGCATCCGCCCCGACTGCGAACAACACGGTTATGTTCTCGACAAAATACGGCAGGGATAACGAGGCGGCGTCGCAGACCGTTGCGGTCGTAAGCTTTATTTCGATTATCACAATGCCCGTAATGATAGCGCTTTCGCAGAATTTTTAACGAAAGATTTTGATTTTATGAGAATAGACGATTTTAATCTAAACCGCCGTGAGAGCGAGGCTCTTCGGTCATATGCAAAGAACGGCACATTTCCGCAGACCTTTCTCATAGAGAGCGGAACGCTTGAAACGAGGCTTAGCTTTGCCCGTTTTCTTGCAAATATGATTGTCTGTAAGGGCGAGGGCGAAAAGCCCTGCGGTATATGTCCCGCCTGTATAAAGTGTCGGGCAAATTCAAATCCCGACATAAAGCAATACGGCGAAGAAAAGGAAAACTACACCTTCAAGGTCGAAACCTCGAGGCAGATAAGGCAGGACGCCTTTGTTATCCCGAACGATTCGGACAAAAAGGTTTATATAATAACCGAAGCGCAGAATATGAACGACTCCTCGGAGAACGCAATGCTCAAAATCCTCGAAGAGCCGCCGCATTTCGATTACTTCATACTCACCTGTTCGTCAAAAAGCGCAATGCTCGACACGATAATTTCAAGGGCGTCGCTGATAAGCCTTTCGGATGCAGAGGAAACATATTCCGAAAAATGCGTTACCCTCGCCGAAAACATTGCGGTTTCGCTTTGTGCGGACACGGAGCTTGAACTGCTTAAAGAGCTCTCTTTTCTCGCAAACGACAAGGGAGATTTTCTCGAAACGCTGTCGGCGCTCACAAGGATATTTACCGACGCGCTTATCTTTAAGCAGACGGGTAAAAACAATTCGGATTTTTCCGATGTTACGCAGGTGCTGTGTTCAAAACTTTCGGCAAACAAGCTGTATGCCCTTATCGGGGAAACGGCAAAGCTTGTCGGATTATTCAAACAAAACGCAAATTATAATTTACTCATAACCGCAATGAGCGGACGCTTACGCTCGGCGGTAGGCAAATAAAGGAGAAATATATGGCAGAAATAGTCGGTATAAGATTTAAGAATGTAGGTAAGGTCTACTACTTCGGACCTAACGGAATGACCTTCAAAAAGGGCGACCGTGCAATAGTCGAAACCGCAAGAGGTCTTGAGTGCGGCGAGGTTGCGATGGAGAACAGGGATGTTCCCGACGACAGCATCGTAAATCCGCTCAAGCCCGTAATCAGGCTCGCTACCGAGGCCGATTTGAAAACGGTTGAACAGAACAAGGAAAAAGAGAAAAAGGCATATAAGATATGCGAGGAGAAAATCGCACAGCACGGGCTTGAAATGAAGCTTGTCGATGTCGAATACACCTTTGATTCAAGCAAAATCCTTTTCTACTTTACCGCCGACGGCAGGGTTGACTTCCGTGAGCTTGTAAAGGACCTTGCGGGCGTATTCAGAACAAGGATAGAATTGCGGCAGATAGGCGTAAGGGACGAGGCAAAAATGCTCGGCGGCTTCGGAATATGCGGCAGACCGTTTTGCTGCAAATCATTCCTCGGCGAATTCCAGCCCGTTTCCATTAAAATGGCAAAGGAGCAGGGAATGTCATTAAACCCCGTAAAGATAAGCGGAACCTGCGGCAGACTTATGTGCTGTCTCAAATACGAGCAGGACACCTACGAGCACCTTTTGCGCCACACGCCCAAGGTCGGTGCCATCGTCGAAACCGTTGAGGGCAGAGGCACGGTAATAGAAAACAACCTTATTACGGGTATGCTTAAAATCAGACTCGACAGACGAAGCGACGCCGCTCCGATAACTGTTGAACGCCACAGCGTCAAGCTTATAAAGGACGCTCAGATTAAGCTCGACAAGAAAGAAATCGAAGCTCTTAAAGGTATCGAATAAAATTCACAAAAAAGCACTTGATATTTTGAAAAATTGTGCTACAATGTAATTCAATAAACTACAAGGGAGGTAAGAATTATGGCATACAAAATCAGTGATGATTGCATTACTTGCGGTGCTTGCGCTGCAGAATGTCCCGTTGAAGCTATTTCCGACGGCGGCGATAAGTACGTAATCGATGCGGATACTTGCATTGAATGCGGCAACTGCGCAGAAGTTTGCCCCGTAGGAGCTCCCTCACAGGAATAATCCTTAGGAAAAGCTGTTACATAAAGACCCGATTTTCGGGTCTTTATTTTTTTGTCTTGACATAAGGCGGCAAAAGATATATAATTGCAAATTGAAATTCGTTTTCAATTTCATTTCGGAGGCGGAATATGGGCTACACAACAAAACAAAGTACGGAAATTCTTGACTTTTTGAAGAATAATAAGGACAGGCATCTCACTGCCGAAGATGTTTTTTACTCCCTGCGCCAAAACGGCTGCAATATCGGCAGGACAACCGTTTACCGCCACCTTGAAAGGCTTCACGAGGACGGGGTTATAAGAAAATACATCCTCGGCGACGGTGCCTGCGCCTGCTATCAGTATTTTGACGACACGGGCGACTGCCACAGGCATTATCACTTAAAATGCCTTAAATGCGGCAAGCTTCTCCACGCCGAATGTGAGTTCTTAAACGACCTGTCGGAACATATAGAAAAAGAGCACGACTTCGTCATTGACGGCGAAAAGACAGTGCTTTACGGTATTTGCGGCGAATGCCGCAGAAAGGACTGATTTTAATTGCTTGATATATTGAAAGATGTTGTGCTTGACACGGCGCTTGACTGTCTGAAAATGCTGCCGTTTTTGTTTTTTGCCTTTCTTTTGCTTGAAGCGGTGGAGCACCACACATCAAAAAAGACGGACAAAATTCTTGCAAAATCGGGTAACTTCGGTCCTCTCGTCGGCGCATTGCTCGGCTGCGTGCCCCAGTGCGGCTTTTCGGTCTTTGCCGCAAACCTGTATTCGGGCGGACTTATAGGTCTCGGAACGCTTATTGCGGTTTTCCTCTCCACCTCGGACGAAGCTGTGATAATTATGTTCTCCCACCCCGAAAGCAAGGCGGAAATACTCAAGCTCATAGCCGTGAAAATCGTCATTGCGGTATTTTTCGGATATATAATAACGCTTTTTGAAAAGAAAAAGCCCGAGCCCGAAAAGCATGTCGAGGACCTGTGCGAGGACGAACACTGCGGCTGTCACGACGAGCACGGCGGAATATTAAAGCCTGCCCTGCGGCATACGGTAAAAATTTTCGGCTTCCTTGTGCTGACGGTATTCCTTCTCAACCTTGCGGTGGAATTCCTCGGCATCGACCGAATTTCAAAGCTTCTGCTTTCCGACTCCTTTTTCCAGCCGTTCCTTGCGGCAATAATCGGAATAATCCCCAACTGTGCCGCTTCGATTTTACTCACAGAGCTTTACCTTAAAGGTGCGATAAGCTTTGCCTCTGTAATTTCGGGACTTTGTATGGGTGCGGGCGCAGGACTTATCGTAATGTTCCGCGAAAACAGGAATGTAAAAGAAAATCTTAAAATCGTCGCAATTATGTACGCCTGCTCGGTGCTTTCGGGCATTGCGGTTTCGTTTTTACCGATATAATTTGCCGATATAAAAAGAAAGGGCGGTAAGTAAATGATGAAAATCGGTAAAAAAAGAGTTATATCCGTTATACTCGCAATAACATTTATACTTACCGTGCTTTGCTTCGGCATTTTCATGACCGTTGAGTCCCATCATGAATGTTCCGGAGAAAAATGTCCTGTTTGCTGTCACATAAGCTTCTGCAAATCGGCAATTAAAACAACTGCGCTTGTCGTAAGCACTTCGGGAGCGGCAACTGCATTTTATTTCAGTATATTTAGCGAAAGCGTCTTTAATATTGAAGATGCCGTCAACAGCACTTTAGTTACACTAAAGGTTAAGCTTTCGGATTGATAAAGAACATTTCAACGGAAGAAATCCGCCTTGTATCGTACAGATAGCGGGGCTTTGTCTTCCGTTGCTTTTATTGTTAATTATGTTCTTAAATATCCGGAGGTAAATCCAATGAAAAAAATAATATCAATTATACTTGCACTTGTTGTATTTGCAAGTGCTTTGTCCGCTTGTTCAAATCGAGCTAATACAAAAACAAGCAATAAACTGAAAATAGTTACAACAATTTTTCCCGAATACGATTGGGTGCGTGAAATCATCGGAGAAAATTCCGACAAATTCGAGCTTACCATGCTTTTGGATAACGGGGTTGATCTTCACAGTTATCAGCCCACCGCCGATGACATTGTAAAAATTTCAGAGTGCGATCTGTTTATATATGTAGGCGGCGAGTCCGACGGCTGGGTGGATGACGCTATTAAAAATACAACCCGAGATGTAAAAACAATCAACTTATTGAGCACCCTCGGCAGCAGCGTTAAAGAGGAAGAGGTCGTTGAAGGTATGCAAGAGGAAGAGCACGAACATGACGAAGAAGGTCACGAAGAAGGTCACGAAGAAGGACACGAAGAAGGTCCGGAATATGACGAGCATGTTTGGCTTTCATTGAAAAACGCCGAAATACTTTGCAACGCTATATCAAGTGCAATTCAGGAAATTGACGCAAAAGACAAAGAAACATATGCGGTAAACACAGAAGCCTATATTCAGAAACTTTCAAATCTGGACGCAGATTATCAAAAAACGGTTGATAACGCAAAAATCAAAACGCTGCTTTTTGCAGACCGTTTCCACTTCAGATATCTTGCCGATGATTATAATCTTAATTACTTTGCAGCCTTTGTCGGTTGCTCAGCCGAAACCGAAGCAAGCTTTGAAACCGTTTCGTTCCTTGCTAAGAAAGTAGATGAGCTAAATTTGCCCTGCGTGCTGACCATTGAGGGCAAGGAGCACAAGATTGCCGAAACAGTTGTTGAGAATACAACGGAGAAAAACCAAAAGATACTGACGATGGATTCCATGCAATCCACCACTTCACAGGATGTGAAAAACGGTACGACCTACCTTTCTGTTATGGAGAAGAATCTCTCCGTGCTGAAAGAAGCATTAGGTTAAGGAGGTCGTTTTATGGCTCAGCTAACTTGTCAAAATCTCTGCGTCGGCTATGATGGAAAGTCCGTTCTGCAAGACCTCAATTTTGAGGTCTTTGCAGGCGACTACCTCTGCATCGTAGGGGAAAACGGCTCCGGCAAGAGTACACTTATGAAAACAATTCTCGGCTTGCAGCCGCCTATCAGCGGCAGAATTTTGACGGGTGACAGGCTGAGAAAAAATGAGATAGGCTACCTACCGCAGCAAACGCAAGTACAAAAGGACTTTCCTGCATCCGTGAGAGAAATAGTTCTCTCCGGGTGTCAAGGGCGCTGCGGCAGCCGCCCCTTTTACAACAAAGAAGAAAAACAGCTTGCGGCAGAAGCTATGAACAAGATGCAAATCACACAGCTTGAAAGGCGCTGCTATCGAGAGCTGTCCGGCGGACAGCAGCAACGGGTATTGCTTGCCCGTGCACTGTGTGCCACACAAAAGATGCTGCTCTTGGACGAGCCTGTTTCCGGGCTTGACCCCAAAGTAACGGCTGAAATGTATCGTCTGATTGGGGACTTAAATCATCGGGACGGTATCACTGTTATTATGATTTCACACGATATTACTGCCGCAGTTAAATATGCCAGCCATATTCTGCATATTGGCAACACCGTTTTTTTCGGAACAAAGGCAGACTATCTTGGGAGCCCGCAGGGGCGGATATTTGCCGCAGAGAAAGGCGGTGATATATAATGAGCGCTATCTTGGAAAAGCTGACTCTCTATTGGGCGTATCCCTTTGTTCGCTATGCGCTGGTTGTCGGTGTGCTGATTGCATTCTGTTCCTCTCTGCTGGGAGTAACGCTGGTGTTGAAAAGGTTTTCTTTCATTGGCGACGGTTTGTCCCATGTGGCGTTTGGTGCAATGGCGATTGCAGCCATTTTGCAGATTACAAATGAAATGCCGCTTGTTATGGTCATTACGATTATCAGTGCAGTTTTGCTCCTGCGTACAGGACAGAATACAAAAATCAAAGGTGATGCCGCCATCGCAATGATTTCAGTCGGTTCTTTGGCGGTCGGCTATATGCTGATGAACATTTTCTCCACCTCGTCTAATCTTTCGGGCGATGTGTGCAGCACGCTGTTCGGCTCGACTTCCATCTTAACGCTGTCCCCCGTTGAGGTGTGGCTGTGCGTGGGAATGTCTGTGTTGGTAGTTGCGATATTCGTCTTGTTCTATAACAAAATTTTCGCCGTAACTTTCGATGAAAATTTTGCGAGAGCGACCGGAACAAAGGCTGGGCTCTACAACCTTTTGATTGCTATCATTGTTGCAGTCATCATAGTGCTTGCTATGAACCTTGTTGGCTCGTTGCTGATTTCCGCATTGGTGATTTTCCCTGCACTGTCAGCTATGCGAATATTTAAGAGCTTCAAAAGCGTTACTGTTTGTGCGGCGGTTTTTTCTGTAATTTGTTCTTTTTTCGGCATTATAATCTCTATTCTTGCGGGAACTCCCGTCGGCTCTACAATAGTCATTATGCAAATTGCGATTTTTTTAATATCGTATCTTGTGGGATATGCTGTAGGAGGTGCTGAAAAATGAAAAAAATATTGGCTTTAATCACTGCGATTTTGCTTGCTTTGCTGTCATCATGCAGCAATAAAACCAATTCATCATCCGAAGATGCCTCCACGCAAAGCACAACACGGGAGGCCTTTTCAACAATTACAGCCGCCGAAAAAGAGCTAACGACCGAGTCTTCAAAGGTTGATATCGATCTGACAAAATTAAGCAGTACAATGGTATACTCCGAAGTGTACAATATGATGTCAAAGCCCGAAAATTATATAGGCAAAAAGATAAAAATGAAGGGTATGTTTTCGTATTTCAAAGTTTCCGAAACAAACAACGAATATTTTTCCTGTATAATCTCGGATGCTACGGCATGCTGCTCTCAGGGGATTGAATTTGTCCTTGATGACAATCGCTCATATCCGGATGAATATCCGAAGGTCGGTTCTGAAATAACGGTAGTCGGAACATTTGAAACATATAAAGAATTTGATGTTATGTATTGCCGTCTTGCAAACGCAAAACTTATTGAATAATTCACCGCACCCGTATTTTATATGCGGGTGCGGTTCACTTTTTTGCTTAGATTACGCATTCGCTTTTCGTTGACATAACGGGTGTAATACTATATAATATTTGTGTATGGTTTGAAACAAAAAATATGAAACCTTTAAGGAGGAAAAAACAATGGTAAAAGCAATTGTCGGCGCTAACTGGGGCGATGAGGGCAAGGGTAAAATTACCGATATGTTTGCCGAAAAGGCAGACATTGTCATTCGTTTTCAGGGCGGTGCAAATGCGGGACACACCATTATCAACGATAAAGGACGCTTTGCGTTCCATCTGATGCCCAGCGGCGTGTGCTATGACCACACAACCTGCATTATAGGAAACGGCGTTGCGCTTGACATCAACAAGTTTTTGACAGAGCTTGAGGATGTCCGCAAGGCAGGTCTCAATCCGAAGCTTCTTGTTTCGGACAGGGCACAGATACTTATGCCCTATCACATTCTTCTCGACACATACGAGGAAGAACGCCTCGGTAAGAACGCTTTCGGTTCGACAAAGAGCGGTATTGCTCCGTTTTTCTCGGACAAGTATGCAAAAATCGGCATTCAATTAAACGAGCTTTTCGACGAGGAAACCCTCAGAGCAAAGCTCAAAAACATCTGCACGCTGAAAAATCTCACTCTCGAGCATGTTTATCACAAGCCCCTGCTTGACGAGGAAGAGCTCTACAACACCTGTATGGAATATAAGGAGAAAATCGCTCCCTATGTATGCGATACTCACGCTTATCTTCAGCAGGCAATCAAAGACGGCAAGGAGATACTTCTCGAGGGTCAGCTCGGCACACTTAAAGACCCCGATTTCGGTATTTACCCGATGGTAACCTCCTCCTCAACCCTTGCGGGCTACGGCGCAGTCGGCGCAGGTATTCCGCCTCATATGATAAAAGAAGTTATCACCGTTACAAAGGCATATTCCTCGGCGGTCGGCGCAGGCGAATTTGTTTCCGAAATTCTTGATGAGGACGAGGCACAGGAGCTTCGTATCCACGGCGGCGACAAGGGCGAATTCGGCGCTACAACGGGCAGACCGAGAAGAGTCGGCTGGTTCGACTGCGTTGCCACACGCTACGGTATAGAATGTCAGGGCGCTACAAAAGTCGTTATGACCGCTATCGACTGCCTCTCTTATCTTGACGAGATAAAGGTTTGCACGGCTTATGAGGTTGACGGCAAGATAATCAAGGACTTCCCCACGACCTCTGTCCTCAAAAAATGCAAGCCCGTATTTGAAACTCTTAAAGGCTGGCACTGCGACATAAGAGGTATCAGGGACTTTGACAAGCTTCCCGAAGAGGCAAAGGCTTATGTTGAATTCATTGAAAAGCAGCTCGGTCATAAGATTGATATGGTATCAAACGGACCCGAGCGCGAGGCTATAATATACAGATAATTGAGGTACAGATAACTTTATGGAAAAAATTCTTGTTTTGGACTTCGGCGGTCAGTACAATCAGTTGATTGCCCGCAGAGTCCGTGATAACAATGTTTACGCCGAAATCCTCCCCTACACCACCCCTATTGATGTTATCAAAAACAACAATTACAAGGGTATTATTTTCACGGGCGGACCCAACAGCGTATACGATATGAAATCTCCGCACTACACCAAGGAGATACTTGAGCTCGGCGTTCCCGTACTCGGCATTTGCTACGGCTGCCAGCTTATCGCATGGATGTGCGACGGAAAGGTTGAGACAGCCCCCGTCTCCGAATACGGCAAAATCGAAGTCAGCGTAAAGGACTCTCCCCTCTTCAAGGACATTCCCGAAAAGAGCGTTGTATGGATGAGCCATACGGACTATATCGCACAGGCTCCCGAGCATTTTGAGGTTGTCGGCAGCTCAAAGGACTGCCCGTGCGCCGCAATGCAGTATCCCGAAAAGAAGATTTATGCCGTTCAGTTCCACCCCGAGGTTACCCACAGCGAATACGGACTTAAAATGCTTCACAACTTCCTCTATGAAGTATGCGACTGCAAGGGCGACTGGATAATGGACGACTTTATAGAGGAAACCGTTGCCGAGCTTCGTGAGAAAATCGGCGACAAGAGAGTTATTCTCGGACTTTCCGGCGGCGTTGATTCATCTGTTGCCGCAGGTCTTTTGAGCCGTGCAATAGGCGACAGGCTTACATGTGTGTTCGTTGACCAGGGACTTATGCGTAAGGACGAGGGAGACTTTGTAGAAAAGACCTTTACCTCACTTTTCGATATGAAATTTGTAAGAGTAAACTGTCAGGAGCATTTCCTTGAAAAGCTCAAGGGCGTTACCGACCCCGAGGAAAAGAGAAAGATTATCGGTACGGAATTCTACAATGTATTCTGGGACGAAATCAAGAAGGAAAATGACAAGGGCTTCTTCGCACAGGGCACAATTTACCCCGACTGTATCGAATCGGGCAAGGGCGACGCAGCGGTCATAAAGACTCACCACAACAAGGTTAAAATGCCCGATGACATTGAATTCGAGGGCATAATCGAGCCCCTTTGCGATTTGTTCAAGGACGAGGTACGAAAGGTCGGCGAAAAGCTCGGCATACCGCATGAGCTCGTTTGGCGTCAGCCGTTCCCCGGTCCCGGACTCGGAGTAAGAATAATCGGCGAAATCACCGCCGAAAAGGTAAGAATACTTCAAGATGCGGACGCAGTTTTCCGTGATGAAATGGCTAAGACGGGTTATGAGAGCGAATTGAGTCAGTTCTTCGCAGTCCTCCCCGGCGTTCAGTCGGTCGGTGTTATGGGCGACCACAGAACCTATGAACAGCTTATCGTTCTTCGCGCCATCACAACCGATAACTTTATGACAGCCGATTGGGCTCGCATCCCCTACGACCTGCTCGCAAAGGTGTCGAACAGGATTACCAATGAGGTCAAGGGCGTAAACCGAGTAGTCTACGACATAACCTCCAAACCCCCCGCAACAGTTGAGTGGGAATAATATCACGAGTTGCGTAAACCCGCATAAACACTGGGCTTTAGGCTCTCAAATTCCCGATTTGATAGCAAAATGATAGCAGACTGCAAAACGCATTTATTGTGCGTTTCCTGTGGTTTGCGGGTACAATTATCTTAATATATTCTAAAAAGGCATTACTGACTTTTGCAGTCGGTAATGCCTTTTTTGTGTTTATTTTATAAATGATTTAATTAGTGCCCAAAAAGCATTCCATCCCATAACTATTGCCATAATTCCACTTACAAAACTTACAGTGGTAACAAAAAAATTGATAATCTTTAGAATCGGGTTCTTTTTGATTTTTGTGCTACTTTCTGCTGATATAAATCCAAACCATTTTAACAGTAGCACTGGCAAAATTATAAGTTTAACTCCTTCAGCAAAGTCTGAAAAAGGGTTTTTAAGACTTCTTTTGATTTTTTCTTCGGCAAGTTTTAGAGTACCTAAATGTCGAAGAAACATATCATCACAATCTTGAACTGCTTGGTTCCATCTTCCCATCAAGATGATATTGCCTTGATTTCTTATAGCATTGCGGGTCTCAGGCAAAAAGTTTACAAGTAATTCGTAATTGTTTGTTGCATATCCTTTTAAATTGTCTTGAACATAAGCATATACACCGTCTGCACCTAACTCATATTGCATTTCTTTGACTTTTCCAGTTAGTTCGTAATATAACTGTTGATTAAAACTACGCTTTTGAAAAAGTTCATTTAAAAAGTTTATAAATTTGTTTCGATATTCGACAGTAAATTCATATCTGCTGCGAATATCACCAAGTTCTAAAAATTTTGAAATAAAGCCGATTATAGCGACACCTAACAAAATGCCAATTGGTATAAGTTTATCCATATTATTTATTCTCTTTAGCGTTTAGCGCATTACTTGCAGGATAGTTGTAACGCCAACGGTCATATTCCTCTTTCGTGATTTCTCCGTTTTTGAACTTTTCCGCTTGTTCCTGCCAAGCGGAAAACATATCAAACATTGTAAGATAGTTTATGCCCATACCTTTATCAAGGCGTATGCAAAGCTCGTCATCAAGTTTATCAATACGGAAACCATATAAATCTTCAAGAGTAAACAGAGTGTGCATTAAGCCGTTGTAACTGTCAATATCCGGCACAGTTAAAGCACTTGTTGATATGCCAAACACATTTGCAAGATTGTTTGTTAAATCAGCCTTAGGCGTTCTGCTGCCGGATTCATACTGTGCCATACGGATGTCAGCGGTTTTTTCCGGAAAGCCCACCTGCATACCAAGGTACTTCTGCGTCATACCTTTTAAATTTCTGAAAAATCTTATTCTTTCGCCGATAGCCATACTATAGCTCCTCTCACTTTACTGTTAAATATCATAGCATAACAAGTTAAGCAATGTCAAGTAACATAAAACAAAAAAGATTAATATTCTTGCGAAAGCCACTTGACATAACGGAATATGTTTAGTATAATCATTAAGCAAATAGCGTTAAGTTTATTTGCAAACAACTGAATATCCGTCATACATCACGGTAATGGTGTATCCGCTCGGGCAAATCGGAATGCGGTCAGAAAGT
>ERZ825137.2734-NODE-2734-length-19932-cov-21.943653_pt1 | contig 19932 bp, 13 predicted proteins | sample MGYA00519873_ERZ825137 | MGnify/ENA primary metagenome ERZ825137 (study PRJEB31778, sample SAMEA3449190) | human gut metagenome | biome: human gut; feature: human-associated habitat; material: faeces | place: United Kingdom | collected 2010/2012 ...
CATTCTTTTTCCCCCGGTAGAACCGGGGGTTTTCATCAATTGCTTGACAAAAAAAAGCCACATAGCCTTTGCTATGTGGCGAAAAAAGATTTCTCTTGAAAAATCCACTCCCGTTAGGGTTTTGTGCTAAAGATGATAGCATAACTTTACCTTTGTGTCAACCGAAACCGTAAAACTTTCCGTTTGTGTTGCCTTGCCTGTGTTTTTCTGTTAAAATGATTAAACAAGGGGGTAACGATATGGAATCGAGATTAAATCCGTCCGCCAAAAACAAGGCGCTCGGAGTTTTGCTTTTAATTTTGTCGGTGTTCGGCTTTTTGATAATCGCCCACCGCCTTTCGTACTATGTTTACGAATACGACCCGCAGTACAGTCCCGTGGATTACGGAAAATACAACATTCTTTCCTACTTCACGGTGCAGTCCAACTTTTTCTGCTATGTCTACCTGCTGTTTGCGTCGCTCGGAATTTTCGGGTGCAAAAGGGCGCAAAAAATCGGCTTCAACCCGACCTTCGGCGCATTGGTCACGGTGTATGTCTTAATTGCGGGCATAACCTACTGCGGCGGTATTCCGCTTGGTATGACCCCGCCGTCAAAATGGGACACGGCAGTGCACTCGATGTCGAGCTTTATACAGATTTATTATCATATGATAATGCCCGTCGTTGTGCTCGTTTTGTGGTTCTTCCCGTTCAACAATAAGAGAATAGGCAAAAAATGCCTTGCGCTTTCGGGAATATATCCGCTTGTGTATTCGATATTTTCAATGATACGCGGCGCATATTCCGACCCGCAATACTACCCGTACCCGTTTTACAATCCCGAATTTATATGGGGTCTGTTCTTCGGCGACAAGCCGATAAACCTCCCTGCGGCATACGGAATAATTTCGGTAATGCTTGTTTTCGGAATTTTGCTTTTTGTCGGCGTAACGGCAATAATCGTATCAATACATAATAAAAGGATAAGGAACTGAAAAAATGAAGCTTTCACTTAACGGAAAATGGCAATTCAGAGAATGTAACACGGATAAGTTTTATCCCGCAACCGTTCCAGGCTGCAATTTTCTTGATTTAATCGACAATAAAATAATTGACGACCCGTTTGTCGGCCTCAACGAAAAGGACGCGGAATTTGTCGGCAAAAGGGATTGGGAATACATAAAAACCTTTGCCGTCACTAAAGAGCAGCTGAACGCCGAAGCGGTCATTCTCTCTTGCAAAATGCTCGACACGATATGCGACATTTTCATAAACAGCAAAAAGGCGGGCAGTGCCGACAACTGCTTTGTAAAGCACGAATTTTCGGTAAAAGATTTCCTCAAAGAGGGCGAAAATGAGATTAAAATCGTTTTCTTCTCTCCCGTAAACTATGTCGAAAAAATATATAAAGCCGAATCCGCTCCGCCCAACAGCAACGGTCAGAACGGCATCGTGCACATACGCAAGCCGCAGTGCCATTTCGGCTGGGACTGGGGTCCCGTGCTCCCTGCGAGCGGAATTTCCGACGACATTGACCTCATTTTCGTAAATGCCGCAAGGATAACCTATCTGTCCGCAAAGCAGACGCATACGGACGGCAAGGTTACCGTCGGCGTCAGCGTTGAAACGGAAAAATATTCTGACGGCACGGAATGTGAGTTGAGCGTTACCGCACCCGACGGCACTGTGCTCAAAAAAAACGGAGAAAGTGCGGCCTTCGTAATCGAAAGCCCCGAGCTGTGGCAGACCTATGAGCTGTCGCAAAGGGATATTCAGCCGCTTTACACGGTAAGAGCAGTCCTCAAAAAGGACGGGGAAATCCTTGACTGCCGTGAGAAAAAAATCGGACTTCGTACACTTTATCTTGACCGAAGCCGTGATAAGTACGGTTCAAATTTCAAATTCGTATTAAACGGCGTTCCGATTTTCATAAAGGGCTCAAACTACATTCCGCCCGACTCGTTTATAACAAGATTTGACGAAAAGCAGCTTGTAAAAATGCTTGAAGCGGTCAGATTTTCAAATATGAATATGCTTCGTATCTGGGGCGGCGGCTTTTACGGAAGCGACGCTTTCTATGAAAAATGCGACGAAATGGGTATTCTCATTTGGCAGGACTTCCAATTTGCGTGCCAGGCTTATCCGTTCTTCAAGGAGAGTTTCCTTGAAAATGTCAAAAAAGAAGTCGAATACAATGTAAAACGACTTTGCGACCACCCGTCCCTCGCCCTGTGGTGCGGAAACAATGAGATAGAGGAAATGCACAACAGCTGGATGTGGATGAAAAACTATGTCGACTGGACGGAAAAGTTCTTCTATCAAATTCTCGAGCCCGAGCTTCGCAAATACGACCCGAACACCTCTTACATTCCGGGCTCGCCCTGCGGAGTGTCGCACAACAAGGGTGTTGACTGCGACAATGTCGGCGACACCCATCTTTGGGCTGTATGGCACGGCTTAAAGCCCATGACCTTCTACCGCAAGAGAATGACAAGATTTTGTTCCGAGTTCGGCTTTGAAAGCCTACCCGACATCAAAACGGTCAAAAAATTTGCGGACGAAAAAGATTTCTCGCTTTCAAGCGAGGTATTTCTCTCCCATCAGAAATGCCTTAACGGAAACGACAAGATGATTTACTATATCGCCTCACGCTTTGACCTGCCTGCAAAATTCGAGGACTATATCTACCTTTCGCAGGTAACGCAGTCCGAATGTATCGAGGACGCAACCGAGCATTGGCGCAGAAACAAGGGCAGATGCAACGGCTCTATGTATTGGCAGTTCAACGACTGCTGGCCCGTGTGCTCGTGGTCAAGCTACGACTACTACGGCAACTACAAGGCCTTGCAGTATTCGGCACGCCGCTTCAACGCTCCGCTGACCGTTTCCGCAGAGGATTCAAAGAACGGAGTTAAGCTTTTTGTGCTCAACGATTTCAACGAGGAAAAGACCGTTACCGTAACATATTCGGTGTTTGATTTCAACAAGGGAGTTACCGTCCGTTCGGACGAAAAGCAGATAACCGCAGGACCCGTCAAAAATGTTCTTGCGTTTGACCTGTACACCTCGGAGCTTCTCAAAAACACCGACCGCCGCAGTGCCGTGCTCTGTTACAGGCTCTATGAAAACGGTGCGCTTGTTACTGACAAGACGCTTTTGTTCGACAAGGAGAAAAATCTTTCCCTGCCGAAAGCAAAGATAAGCTGCGACATTACGGAAACTCCGACTGGGCTTGAAATAAAGCTCAAAGCTGACCGCTTTGCCCGTCTTGTAAAGCTTGAAAGCAGTATTTCCGAAGAACCGTTTTCCGACAACTGCTTTGACCTTTTCCCGAACGAGGAAAAGACGGTTACAATCAACAGGGACAGCCGCTATACCCTCAGTGAGCTCAAAGACGGCATTTCGGTCACAAGCCTTTGCGACATTGAAAAGGATAAGAACCCCATGACCGCAATACGCAACAAATTAAAAGTTCTGACCTCGCCGATAAACATCGGAAATGCCGTATGGCACGGCAGACTTCAAAAGGATGCCGATTTGGACTGATAACGGGAGTAAAGCTATGAAAATAAACCTTCGTTCACCCAAGAAAATGCAAACGGTCAGGGGCTTCGGCACATCGTCGTGCTGGTGGAGCCAATACTGCGGCGGCAAAGCCGCAAACGAGATTTCCGAGCTACTTTACGGCAAGGACGGTCTCGGGCTCAACATTTACCGCTACAATGTCGGCGGCGGCTTTGACCCCGACAACAACCGTGTGGAAAATATATGGCGCAGGACCGAAAGCCTCTATGACTTTGACAAGGCAAAGGAAACGGGAAAATATAATTTCGGCAACGACCGCACCGCAAGGGAATTTATGAGGCTCTGCCTTGAAAAAGGAAGCGTTGACACGGTAATACTTTTCGCAAATTCCCCTCATTGGTCGCAGACTTCGACGGGTCAGAGCTCGGGCAGTCTTTTGCCCCACACCTGCAACCTGCCGAAAATGAACTACAAAAAGTTTGTAAACTATATGCTTGACATTGCCGAGGAGTTTATAAGCGAGGGTATTCCCGTAAAATACATAAGCCCCATAAACGAGCCGCAATGGCAATGGGGCGGCGCGTCCGTTTGGCAGGAGGGCTGCCATTACGAGTGCGAAGAAGTTTTAGAAATTTTTCATCTATTTGCCAAAGAGATAATAAAAAGGGGCACTCCCGTACTGCTCTACGGCCCCGAAAGCGGAGAAATGCTCGGCGAAACAAGACGGTATATCAAGGTGCTTTCGGGCGATGAGACAATAAAAAAGGTAATGCCCGTTTTTGCCTACCACTCCTACCATTCCGACAATTCGCCCGAGACGAGGGCCATATTCAAAAACGAAATTGTCAAAGCTCACCCCGAATACCGCTTCGATATGAGCGAGTGGTGTGAATTACCGAACAAAAGCCCCACGGATTCGGTAAAAGCCGCCCTCATAACCGCAAGGATTATCGGACAGGATTTTGCCCTTGCAGGGTGCGAAAGCTGGACCTCGTGGGTTGCGGTAAACCAATATTCCGTCAAGGAGGACGGCAAGGATTATTCGGACGGACTTTTGACGGCAACAAACTATTTCAGCGAATATAAAATCGCCAAGCGGTATTACGCCCTTGCACACTATTCAAAATTCATACCCGCAGGCTCCGTATGCCTTGACAACTCGACCGTGCCCGAAAACGAAAACGGGCTCAACGCCTTTTCGTTCCTCACTCCCGACGGCAAAACCGTTACCGTAATCGTAAACGAAGGGGAGCGGACGGAAATTTCCCTTGACGGAGATTTTTCAAAGATGCAGGTTGTCCTCACAACGGACGAAAAACAATTTGAAACGGTCTGTGACGGCGAATACAAAAGCAAGGTCGACATTCCGAAAAACTCACTTGCAACAATAATTATGAAATAAGCTAAAGAGTATAATTTTGACCGCCCGATGAAAATTCGGGCGGTCATTTCATATTTTTCACAAAAAGTCAAGTGATTTTTATTGTTATTTGTAACAAATCCACATATAATTTGTTATACACTTTCAACGAAAATCAACACAAAATCTATTTTCCGTTGAAAGCAATTTCAATATTATGATAAAATATTAAATTATAAATCATTATTAGGGTGAGGAAACTATGGAAGAAAAGAAAACCTCCCTTGCAGGAAAGGTCAAATGGCTCTTCGGCGAGATAAAAGAGCATTGGAACACACCTGCCGAGGGAAGATATGTCCCTTACAAGGAATATCTTGACATTTGGCTTGCGGTCGGCAGCAACTACTCGGGCACAAAGACGCTCGAATACATATCATTTGCCGCAGGCTGTTATCTGATAATGTATCACTATCAGCTGCCGTATGTTGCATTTTCGGCAATCACGCTGATAAATATGCCGCTCCAAAAGCTGTGGGATATTCTCGGCTGGATAATCAACGACAACCTCGGATTTTTACCAAAGAAAAAGGAACGGGCGCTGTACACCGTCTATTTCTGCTCAATAGCGATAGGCATATTCCTTATGGCGTTCAACTTCTCGGCGTATCTCAATCCGCAAAACGCAGTTGTTGCGGCACTAAACTCCATAAGAGGCGTGTCCGCCGCGTCAGCTATAAAGATGCTCGGCACGCACATCCTTTGGAACGGCTGGGCAGGCGCAAGAAACATTTTTTGGCGTAAAAAGCTTGTTCCGAAATACGGCAGATACAAATACTTTCTCTATTGCGATGTTGTGCCCAAGTGCATAATGGTTGTGCTTATCGGCTGGCTTCCCGTTTACAACATTGCGAACGAGGTAACGAGAGTCTGGGTCGCAAACGCCCTGTTCTCGCTTTACAACCTGTTCGGCTTCAGCAACTGTCTTGAAACCTGCACACAGAACATCAGCCCGAATATGCGTGAGAGAATACTTGTCCGCACCTATCCCTTAAAGCTCTCGCATCTTCTCAATTCGATAATGGTGCTTGTAATTCCCATGGCTATCGGCTTCCTGAAGGACGAGTGGGCTGACATCAATGTGTATAAATATGTTATCCCGATAATTTTCGTAACCTTTGCGGTTCTTACAATGGTATTCTCCAACAGAATTAAAGAGAGAATACCTCAGCCGCCCATCGAGAAGAAAATCCAGATTAACTTCTGGGACGGCATCTTCGGCGTAATGCGTAACAAGTACAAGTGGATAATGAACATAATCGGACTGCTCGACTCGCTCGGAAACGGTATGCTTGCGTTCACGACGATAGTTTACCTCTATACCTTCCGTTTGAGCGGTCTTGCCTACGGTCTTTTGATTTCACTCATATCCTTTGCGGGAACTCCGCCCGATTTCTTTACGCCGTACTTTATAAAGAGATTTTCATATAAGCAGATTATGGTGTTCTATTACCTTACCCGTGCTTTGGGCTACGGAATTGTTGTCGGCGCTATCATTCTCTGCGGCGACAATGTAACGCTCTGCGGTGTAATATGCTGCATTATTCTCTTCCTGCTTGAAGCGACAAAGACAATACCCATGGCTGTACATCATGATATGGAAATCCGTATCAACGACTATCAGATGTACCTCTCGGGCGAACGCCTCGAAAGCTTCCAGGGCATTTTCGGCTGGTTCACAAGCCCCATAACAACGCTTGTCGGACTTATCATACCTATACTCATACTCAAATACGGCTTTAACAGCAACTGGGATGTTCTGTTTATCGACTCCGCAAGGGTCAAGATAATCGTTATCCCGATACTTTTCGACATTGCGGGCTACATACTTATGACCCTGCCGTTTATCTTCTGGGATTACGACAGCGAAAAGCAAAACAAGGTTATCCAGGTGCTCAAACGCAGAGCCGAGGTAACCGAAAAGAAAGCCGAAAAAGACGGCGAGTCCGTTGCGGGCAGCTTTATAGGATAACGGGGGTGTGAGGATATGAAAAAAGCAAAAACCAAGCCCGAAGAGGTAACGGAGGAAATCCTCGACATTCCCGAGGACGAAATATGGACATATAAAATAGACGGTCTTGCCGCTCCGAAAATAAACGCTTCGTACAAGGACAAAAAGCTTGCAAAAACCATGTTTATCATATTTATGGTAGTTGCGATATTCGTGTCTATGTTCTTCTCGGTGCGTGCGCTTCTCAACACGGGCGATCTTGAATACAAACAGCTTGAAAACGGCAGTTATCGGCTTAAACAGTTTTCAAACAACGGCTCGATAGTCAGTTTTACAGTCGACAGCGTCGCAATGCTCGACTACGACGCTTCGGACACGGGCACGCTCCTCGGCGGCGGAGACAAGGTAAACGACGGCATTGTATATGACGAGAGCAAAAAGGTCTCTTCAATTCACGAGTTCGCCTTTAACTGCGACGGTCAGCTGCAAACGGTTTATATCGGCGCGGGCGTTACCGAAATAGACGAAAAGGCGTTTTATTCCTGCTGGGCGCTTCAACGCATCATAGTTGACGAAAACAACCCCAACTACTGCGACATTGACGGCGTTCTGTACAACAAGGACAGGACGGAGATAATCTGCTATCCCATAGACCACGACCGCTATTTAAGGCTTAAAACGGGCTACGCTCATTTGGAGGACGGAGTTCAGGTCTCTGACCTTGTCGATGACAGCGGCGAAACCATGGAGGAGCTTTGGGGCATGACAGACAAGTACGACGAGGCTTATTTTGACCGATACAACAAGGATGTACGCACCTATGTCATTGCCTCGACCGTTACGAAGATAGGTCCGCTCTGCTTTAACTATGCGAACCTCACGGATGTTTATATTCCCGAGGGCGTAAAAGAGATTGGAACGCTCGGCTTCTTTGATGCGGGAAACATCAAAAATATTTATTCCTACAAGACCGACACGGAAAACCTTGACCCGTCATACAAGGCGGTTGAAAGCTTTTCGCTCGTCTACCCGTCCTTGCCGGAGGGGCTTGAAAAAATCGGCTCCGACTGCTTTACCAAGGACAGGGGTCTCAGCTATATGTACATTCCCGAAAGCGTTACCTACATAGGACACCACGCCTTTTGGGATGCAGTTTACAAGAGCGACGGCAATCTTATAGGAATTTCCGAAATGAATGTCGCCGCAAGCGAGGAGAGCTTTGCGAGCACCGAGCTCGGCAAGCCGTGGCTTCCGAAATATGACTATATGCTCTTCAAGAAAAGCATTACGGTAAATTATTCGGCAGAGAGAGCAACTCTTGAAGAATTGCAGAAGGCAGAATGACGGTATATAAATTAAAACGCACTCGATATCGAGTGCGTTTTTTACAGGCTCCCTTGTGTAAAGGGAGGCTTGGTTCTGCAAACATTTTCATTTGATAGAAGCCGTAGGAACAGGGCTTGCCCCTGTCCCTAATAAATTACATATAAACCATTTTAACGGACAGCCGCAAGGGCTGTCCCTACGGATTGTGCGTTATCGTATCGGTAGGGCGGGGGTGATTCCCCTGACAGGGGAAATGTCTGCGTAAGCAGACAAAAGGGTGCCCGAATTCGGAAGAATTTGCTCCCGCCGCAAATCCGCAAAAATCGGTAGCGACAGTGAGCCGTCGGGAGGGCGTTTACAACCGAGCAGGCGAGCCGAGCGTGATTTTTGCGGAAAAGGAGGAGTTGCGTAGCGAGTGAGAGGCAGCCAAAGGCTGTTGCGAACGATACGGAGCAAACGACGACGCCGTGCGAAGCACCCACAATTTTTCATTTTTCATTATTCATTTTTCATTTTTCATTCGCCTGTAAGGGCGCTGTGCGACGGCGGGAGCAAGCCCCCGCCCTACACTGTGGGATATAATTTATAACCCGTGCGCTGCACCCACACCTCTTCACTCTTCACTATTACATATTACCTCGCCCGCAGGGCGCTGTTATGCCTCGTATTTTTCCGCTTGCAGGGTAAACATTTTGGCATATGTGCCGCCACGGTCCATCAGCTCCTCGTGCGAACCCGATTCGATGATTTCACCGTTTTCCATAACATAAATTCTGTCGGCAATTACGGTGGTCGAAAGCCTGTGTGAAATAAAAATTACCGTCTTGTGCTCCGAAGCCTCGGTCATAGCCCTGTTGAGGTTATATTCCGCAATCGGGTCAAGGTTTGCCGAGGGCTCGTCGAGTATGACATACGGGCACTCCTTATAAAACGCCCTTGCAACAGCGATTTTCTGCGCCTCGCCGCCCGAAAGCATTGCGCCGTTGTCGTCGAATTCCCTCAAAAGCTCCGTATCGACGCCGTTTTTAAGCGGCTTCGTAAATCCGCTGTGTTTAAGCGCCCGCCGTACTTTTTCGGAATCCGTTTTATCGTCAAGGGCGACATTTTCGCCCACCGAACACGCAAAGGTCTGAAAATCCTGGAACACCGCCGCAAACCTTGCACGGTGTGAGGCTACGGTAACATCCTTTATGTTTTCGCCGTCTATGAGAATTTCGCCGTCCGTAACATCGTAAAGCCGCAAAAGCAAGTTGGTAAGCGTTGTTTTGCCCGCACCGTTGAAGCCGACAAGCGCAATTTTTTCATACGGCTTTATTTCAATATTTATATTCTTGAGCGTGGGCTTGTCGTTACCCGGATATGTAAACGACATATTTTTGACCGTTATCGTCTTGGGCTCGGTAATTTCAGCCGTGTTTTTGCCGTCCTTAATCTTGAAATCGCTCTTTAAGAACTCACGGTATTTTTCAATCATCTTTGCCCTCTCCGAAAAGACGGCGCTTGCCCATACCATGAGGAAATTGAGCGAAATCGCTATCGAATACGCACCGTTGAAGGTTGCGACAAAGTCGCCTGCCGACAAGCTCTGCTTTACTATTACCTGATAGCCGAGATACAGCGGCAACACGAGCATAAATCCGAGCGCCTGAACGCCTATATGCTGAACACAGTAGCAAAAGGATATTTTCTTCCAATACTTTGCCTGGTTTGCTATTACATCGTCCGCCGCATCGTTGTATCGGTCGAAAAGCAAGGGATGAATGTCGTTCATCCGCACTTCCTTTGCGTAGTCCTGCAAATAGAAAATCCGCTGAAAATAGTCGCTTCTGCGGTGGAACTTCGTGTTGTCTATGCGCCTGCCCATCTGATAGTCGGCTATCTTGCCGCTAAGCGGCAGGAAAAGCAGAATCGAAGCCACAATAATTACAAGGCAAACGGGGTCGATTGTCAGAATTACCGCCGCAACAGCCGCCAAAGAAATTATGTTGCCGACATAGCTCTGCACAACTCCCAAAAGCCCCTGAATATTGTCCGAGGACGACTCAATGGTCAAAATGAAATTGTTGTAAAAATCGGGGTCATCATAGCTTTCGAGGTCAAGCAAATGCGCCTTTTCATAAAGCGTTTTGTTGAGTCTGAAATACAGCCTCTCCTTTGCGGCGTTCCAATAGAACTCCCTGTAAAGCAATGCGGCGACTCTGCTTAATATGATTACAAGCGCAATAACAACAACCGCCCTGTAAATTCTTTCGAGGTTTTCGCCCTCTGCCACAACATCGATTATGTATTTTATGCCGATTACGCTTATCAGCCTTTGCGGCAAAAGTCTCAAAGTACCCGATAATATTTCGCCGATTACAAGACCCGGCGAGAGCTTAAACATAAGCCCCAAAAAGTACATTATGTTTGAAAACACCGAGTGCTCGGTTTTGTTTTTCTTTGATTTAAGCATTGCCGTCGCCCCCTTCTCTGTGATAAGCGGAAGCCTGCAAGGTAAACATCTCGCAGTATTTGCCTTTCCTCGCCATCAGCTCTTCGTGTGTGCCGCTCTCGATTATTTTTCCGTCTCCTATTACAAGCACCCTGTCGGAGAGCACTGCTGACGAGAGCCTGTGTGAAATGTAAATTACCGTCTTTCCCTTTGTTGCGGCGATAAGATTTTCATACATCTCATACTCCGCAACGGGGTCGAGCGCCGACGACGGCTCGTCAAGGATTGCTATGCCGTAATCGCTTGCAAAGAGCCTTGCGGTCGACACCTTTTGGTTTTCGCCGCCCGAAAGACCCGCTCCGTCCTCCTCAAACTCACGGGTAAGCACCGTGTCGCCGCCGTTGGGAAGCGATTGCGTTTTCTCCCATACGCCCGCCTGTTTGAGTGCGGTCTGCGCCTTTTGCCTGTCCGCTTCGGTACATTCACGGCACATTACATTTTCATAGACCGATATTGCAAAGTTTTTATAATCCTGGAACACCGTCGCAAACGCACTGCGAAGCGAGGAGAGCGTATACGCCTTTATGTTCACGCCGTTGTATAAAATTTCGCCGTCCGTAACATCGTAAAAACGGAGCATAAGCTTGACGGCGGTCGATTTTCCTGCGCCGTTTATGCCGACCACGGCAACCGTCTCGCCCCTTTTTATCTTAAACGAAATGTTTTCAAGCGTGTTTTTCTTTGCGCTCGGGTAACGGAAAGTTACATTGCGAAATTCAAGACTTTCAAATTCGCCCGCCTGTAAATTGCCGTCCTTTATGCTCGGCTCAAAATCGAAAAAGTCCTTGAGATTTTGAAAATACAGAGCCATCTGCGTCATTTCGTCAAAGGCTTCCGCAATATCAAGCGTTGCGTCCCTGACCGTTGAAATAGACGATACAACGACCGAGAAGCCCGAGACGGTCATATCGCCGCCCTTTACAAAACGGTAACCCGCATAAGCATACGTTCCGATTATCGGAATAAATTCCGAAAACAGCGAGCTTACGATACTGTACAAAAACAGCTTTATGCCGTAGCTTTTGAGTATTTTTACATTAGCCGCAACAGCCGCCTCAAATCTTCTCATCATAACCGAGAAAATGTTTGATGTCCTCATATCCTTTGCATAGTCCTTTAGGAACACAGTGCGCTGTATATAAGCCTTTGTGCGGTTGTTTCCCGTCATTTCAAGGTCCCTTTTATACACCGCCTTGCTCTTGTATATTTCGATAACGAACACAAAAGCAATCGGCAAAAGGAACAGCAAATATACGGGGCTTATCGCCGCAACCGTGCCGATAACAAGTATCAGCGACACAATTCCGCTGACAACAAGCGCAACATCATAGCAGATTATATCAAAATATCCCGCAGACATAATAAGCGTGGCACGCTGATATTTGTCGTAAAACTCGGGGCTCTCATAACAGCCGACATCAAGGCTTATCGCTTTTTCAAAGACCATATTGTTGAGAACCTTCAATACATTTTTTGTTGACACCTGCCTTATGTACGCCGCTGCCCAGGAAATAATCTTCGTTGCTGCGGCAATGGCGAAAAACAGCAGTAAATCGCGCACATACACCCTGAATTCGACGCCTCGGTCAAACAGTGAAAGCAGCACCTTCAAAAAAAGTATGCTTTGAATGTACCGCACAAAAATATCGTCGAAAATGTAGCTTATAAGATAGCTGATAAGCAGCCGTTTGTCGGCTTTGCACACAAGACGCAGGGCATAAATAACATTTTTGAACACGGGAACTTTTTCATCCCCGTGAAGCTTTATATACCTCATAAATCCTCCCAAAACAAATAAAAAAAGCGCTGCCGAAACTCCGACAGCGCCGATACACCCATAAATAACAAAAGTTAAATCGCAAGAATGGGATAATGCGTCCTCTCGGGGCAGAAAATATTATAAGAATCCATTGGCAAATCCGTATAATGTCTGTTTCTTGAATAGTTGTTAATCATTTTTCTGCCTCCTTTTTTGTAAATTTTTGTTACGCAACAAAATACAGAATAACATACCGAACACAAGCTTGTCAACATAAAAATACGGAGATGTCGAAAAACATCTCCGTAAATGAACCGTAAAAGGTGTTTATGCCTCTTCCTTTGCGCCTCTGCGCTCCTGAAGAGCCTTTGAGATTGCCTGCTTTTTCTCGCCTACGATGTCGTACTTGAACATCGGAATAATCGAGAGAAGAGCAAGGATACCGGGAACCGCCGTGTATGCAAAGAAGATAATATCCTTTGTGGAAGCGGTAAAGCCCGTAGCCGTACCTGCGTTAATCTGTGCGAGCGTATCCGCATAGCCCGAGAACTGAACGAATACAAGTCCGAGAGCGGTACCGAGAGCCAAGCAAACTTTGATTGTAAGAGTGAGGATTGAATAAGCCGCACCCTCCATTCTCTTGCCTGTTTCGTACTCGTAGTAGTCAACGGCGTCCGCCGTCATAATCATCGGCATAAGCGTAACCGCACCGAACTGGAGACCGATGAGGAAGAGCGAAGCGTAGAACAAAACGGTAAGCACCATATTGTCGGGGCTTCTGAACCAGAAATGTCCGATAACAAATGAGAATATCGAAGCCGCAAAGCCGTAAACCGAAAGAAGAATGTACGCTTTCTTTTCGTCAAGCTTTTTGATAAGAACGGGACACAGCGCCATTGAAATCATTGAGCCTACCGCCGTTACGATACCGAGAACCGCAACAAGGTTCTGCGAGCCCAGCAAAACATTAGCCGCCTGAACCTGAATACCCATTGCCATCTGTCTGCCGAAGCCGAGGAAATAGGAAACGATTACAAGCATAAGCGGTTTGTTGTCTTTAAGCGCCGCAAGCATATCCTTAGCGGTCGTTTTTTCGTTTGACTCAACCTTTACTCTCTCCTTATTGATAAGCGGAATAAGAGCAAAAAGAGCACAGCCGAAAACCGCAGTGAGAATTGCCGTTCCGAGATACTCTGCCGCAATCATGGGAGTATCGGTTTCGCCCTTGGCAACGATAACCTTTGAGCCGCCCTTGATGATAAGGCAAACGATGGGAACGATAACCACGCAAGCGGAAAAGCCTATCTGCTTAAAGGTGTTTGAAATCGAAACTACATTTGTTCTTTCCGTCGGGTCGGGAGTAAGCGCCGAAGCGATACCCTGCGATGGAACATCGCCCATGGTCATAGCTATGCTCCAAATAAGATATGTAACGAATATCCAAGCATAGAGACCGAAGCCCTTGAACGGAACCTTCACGAACACAACAGCCGTGAACACAAGCAAGGGAACAAGCGAATAAACAATCATCGACTTGAACTTGCCGAGCTTTGATTTTGAACGGTCAACCAAGTTTCCGACAACAGGGTCGGCAACAGCGGAGATAATCTTTGCAACAAGGATAAGTATTCCGACGATTGCAATGTCCGCACCGAGGATTGACGCGTCAAATTCTGCCTGATACGAGTTTAAGAGACCGACAATAGCCTGAAAACCGAAAAGTCCGAGCGAATATGCCGCAATTTCCTTAAAGCTCATATACTTTTTTGCATTAGAACCCATTAGAATCACCCCTAAAAAAATAATATCTTAATAATAAATCATTGTCGCCTTACAGTCAACAAAAATCTATTATCTTTTTACTTAAACGAAATATTATTCTGTATTTTTGCCGCAGTAACGGTATTTTTCATAAGCGTCGCAATGGTCATGGGACCTACGCCGCCGGGAACGGGAGTAATGTACGAAGCCTTTTTTTCAACCTCCGCAAAGTCGACATCGCCGCAAAGCTTGCCCTCTTTGTTCCTGTCCATTCCGACATCGATTACCACAGCGCCGTCCTTTACCATATCCGCCGTAACAAAATACGGTTTTCCGACTGCCGCCACGAGTATGTCCGCACGGGAGGTAACCTCTTTAAGTTTTTTTGTCCTTGAATGGCACACGGTAACGGTGCCGTTTCTCTGCAAAAGAAGCATTGCCATAGGTTTGCCTACGATATTGCTTCTTCCGATAACCACGCACTCCTTGCCCTCGATTTCAATGTTGTAATATTTGAGCATTTCCATTATGCCTGCCGGAGTGCACGGCAAGAATGAGTAGTCGCCTATCATAATGTGACCCGTGTTTACCGCATGGAAAGCGTCAACATCCTTTATCGGGTCAATGTTTTCAATGATAACCTTTTCGTCAAGATGCTTCGGGAGCGGAAGCTGACAGAGTATGCCGTTTATGCTTTTCTTGGCATTGAGCTCTCTTATGAGCGCAAGCAGCTCCTCCATAGTCGTGTCCTCGGGCAGAGCGTACTCCTCGGAAATAATTCCCGTAGCCTCACAAGCCTTTTTCTTATTGTTTACATAGGTTCTCGACGCGGGGTCATTGCCGACTATAATCACCGCAAGACCTACCGTCACGCCCTTTTCGCCGAGCGCCGAAACCTCTTTTTTTACCTCGTCCTTAACGAACTGTGAAACCGCTTTTCCGTCAATTATCTGTGCCATTTTATTTTCCGCCTTTTAAGTCCTTTTCTTCCTGTTTCTTTTTCTTCTGCTGCAATTTAACTATATTTTTAGCCTTTGCCCTTTCCTCGTCCTTTTCCTTGCGTTTATCCTTGACAACATAGTCAAGCTCCGCAGGCAAAACCTCAACGGGGTCATAGGGCTTGGGATATTTTTTAAGCTCCGCATACTTTGCGATAAGCGCCGCAAGGCAAAGCACCGCAATTATTGCCGAAAGAAGCTGTGAAATTCTTACAGCCGTACCGGGGATATAAAGGCTGTCCGTTCTGAAGCCCTCGACTACCGCCCTTTCCGCTCCGTAGATAACGCCGTAGCAGAGTATGAGCTGCCCTGCGAATTTGTAATGCTTACGGCATATATAATAAATTATGAAAAAGCCTATAATACACCACAGCGACTCGTAAAGGAAGGTCGGGTGCACGGGGCTCAACGGGTCAACGCTTATGCCCTTTTCCGCAAACAAGTCCTGATTGGCGGTAAGATAATCCGCAACCTTTTCGCTGTACATTCCCCACGGCATTTTCGTGTTCGTGCCGAACGCCTCCTGGTTGGCAAAATTGCCCCATCTGCCTATTCCCTGCCCGATAAGAAAGCTCATAGCGCACATATCGAGGAGCTTCGGGAAATTCAAATCTATCTTGCGGCAGGTAAAGTACGCAACAAGCACGGCGCCGATAAGTCCGCCGTAAATCGCAAGTCCGCCCCGCCATATCTGCGGTATTTCGGAAAGATGATTCCTGTAATAATCCCACTCAAACAGCACATAATAAAGTCTTGCGCCGACAATTCCGCCGACAGTGCCGTAAAGCAGGACATCAAGCATCTTGTTTAAGTCTATTTTCCATTTATATGCCATTCTGCCGCCGAAAAGCACCGCAAGCAAGAAGCCGAACGCTATTATCAAGCCGTAGAATTTAATGCTGACATCTATATCTACAACAGGGATTGTAAACTCGACGAAAGTCGAATACACATTAAAGGTCTTGTCAATACCCGTAAATGTAACCGCAGTATAATCGGTCAAAAATCTCATGTCAATTCTCCCTTTAATCGGATGATAAAATATTTTATCACAATGAAGTGAGAATTTCCACAATTTATTAAAAAAATGCCGATTTCGCCGCTAAAATCGTTACTATTGTTCATTTACAACGCAAAATAAATATGTTACTATATTGTAAATTACCAATGGGAGATGCAGTAAGATGGCACAGTCACACGCAATTCAAAAAGCCGCTATACGCAAAACATTACAGCATTTGCTGAAATATATCGACAAGGACCCCGACACGAACCTTGTCAAGCTTGCAAATAGGGGAAGCTCGATTTTCAAGGGCGTTTTCCCAAATCAGAATTTCGACGCTTTCAAAAAGGCAGCTGCCGACAAGGACAATATCTGGAGACAGTATGTTTTGGGTCTGTTCAATGATATTGACAGAAATATCGTTGAAGAGATGGCTATGGCGTTGGGCGTTGAAGCAGGTCTTTACGGCACAAAGGCGGTGCGTGCCAACCGTGAAAAATATCATTGCAACATCCCGTTCATTATACTTTTCGACCCGACAAGCGCCTGCAACCTCAAATGCAAGGGCTGTTGGGCTGCCGAATACGGTCACAAGCAGAGCCTTACAAACGAGGAAATGCAGTCAATCGTAACTCAGGGCAAGGAAATGGGCACACATTTCTATATGCTTACGGGCGGTGAACCGCTTATCCGTAAAAACGACATTGTCGAGCTTGCAAGGAATAATCAGGACGCAGGCTTTGTAATCTACACAAACGCCACCTTGGTTGACCAGAAATTCTGCGACGATATGAAAGAGGTCGGTAACATCGCACTCGCTTTAAGCCTTGAAGGCACCGAGGAGTCGAACGACTGGAGGCGCGGCGACGGAGCTTACAAGCGCACGATAGAGGCTATGGACCTGCTTAAAAAGAACAAGTGCCTTTTCGGCGTTTCCGTATGCTACACGAGGAAGAATATAGAGTTTGTCACTTCGGATGAATTCTTCGATATGATAATCGGCAAGGGCGCAAAGTATTCGCTTATGTTCAACTATATGCCCGTCGGTCATGACGCCGACAAGGAGCTTATACCCACTCCCGAACAGCGTGAATATATGTACAAATGGCTTCGCAAGGTCAGAAACTCAAAGACCGGTAAGCCGATATTCGTTATGGACTTCCAGAACGACGCAGAGTATGTCGGCGGCTGTATTGCGGGCGGCAGGAACTATTTCCACATCAACTCCGCAGGCGACATCGAGCCCTGCGTGTTCATTCACTATTCCGATACGAACATCAGAACGCATACGCTTATGCAGGCGCTCAAATCTCCGCTGTTCACACAGTACTATAAAAATCAGCCGTTTAACGACAACCATCTCCGTCCCTGCCCCATGCTTGAAAATCCCGAGGCATTGCGTAAAATGGTTAAGGAGAGCGGCGCTCATTCATCCGACCTGCTCCATGAGGAATCGGTCGACGAACTTTGCGACAAGTGCGTTGATTTCGCAAAGGCTTGGGCTCCCGAGGCGGAAAGAATTTGGAACTCGACAAAGCACAGAGAGACCCACACTCAGTATTACAGAGATACCGAAGAGGGCAAAAAAGAGTTTGCGGGCTGCACGGGCTGCTGTGCCGAGTGTGCAAACAGAGACAAAGAATAAATCGCAATACACAAAAAGCACATTCACTCCGAAAAGAATGAATGTGCTTTTATTATTCGGTTATTAGGCTTAATAATTTCTGATAAGCCCTACTACCTTGCCGAGGATAACGACCTCGTCAACGATTATCGGCTCATATGCGTCGTTCTGCGGCTGGAGACGGAAATGCCCGTTTTCCTTATAAAAGGTCTTGACCGTAGCCTCGTCCTCAATAAGGGCAACAACCATTTCTCCGTTTTGCGCAGAGGGCGTTTTTTCGACAATTACAATATCGCCGCTTAAAATACCGGCGTTTATCATACTTTCGCCCCTGACCTTAAGGGCAAAAAGCGGCTTGTCGCTTGAGCTTCTGCCGATATAGGGAACATAGCCCTCAATCTGCTCAACGGCAAGAATAGGCGCACCTGCGGTGACCGTACCGACAAGCGGAACCTGTGTGTAGTCGTTCTGCGGCTCGTTGCAGACACGCACCGAACGCTTGAGCATCGGGTCTCTTTCTATATAACCTGCTTTTTCGAGAGCGTCAAGGTTAGCCTGCACCGACGACGGGGATTTGAGCCCTACCGCGGCGGCAATTTCACGCACCGTAGGCGGAACCTTGCTCACCTGTGAGCGCTCCATAAGATACTCATATATCTGCTTTTGCTTTTGATTTATGGATGCCATAACAAACCTCCTTATAAATTAGGAAATATTCTTCTGCTTATAATGTATATTAGCACAAATGTTCTGGTTTGTCAAACATTTGTTCGCATTTTATCGGTAATTTATTTAATTTATCGACTGTTAATAAATTATTCGTCATATTTTAACCGTTTGTTCATTTGCAATTCACAAATGCCCGTTATTATTACAGTGTACTTTGAACGGGGGCCGCAACCCGTCAGAGTATTTATACCCCCTCCTCAAACAACCCTAAATTGAAGGAAAACGACCGAGCAATCGGTCGTTTTTCTTTTTCACTGTAAATTTATCACAACCGCATATATTCGGAAAAATATGGGAACACTCATATCGGAGGTGTTTTCATATGAAAACTGATAATACGCTTACAAAAAAACAGAAGCGAAGGCTTGCTTTTTACTCAATCATTACCGTCTGCCTTGCCGCCGCAGGCGCCGCTTCATATGTTTCGACATACCGTGCCGTAAAGAACACGCAGGACGGCGTAACCGTTCCGCTTGAAATTACCGTGCCGAGCACCGAGGAGCAGAGCCAAATTCCCGACGAACAGGTAAACGAAGTTAAGGACGACATTCCCGACACCCGTTACGAGCCCGAAACAGAACCGCCGACCGCAGTCCAGACGGTAACAAGAGCCGAAAGCTTTTCGCTTCCGCTCGGCAACACCGTATCAAAGCACGCCTCTCTCTCCGACCTTGTGTATTCAAAGACAATGGAGGATTGGCGGGTACACAACGGAGTTGACTTTTCGGGAGCTACGGGTGACCCCGTAAAAGCCGTAAACAACGGCATTGTCCTCTCCGTAAAGGACGACGCGCTGTGGGGAACGGTTGTTGAAATCGACCACGGCGAGGGTATGACCGTGCGTTATTGCGGTCTCGGCAAGGGCAGCACCGTCAACGAGGGCGATACGGTAAAAATAAACGATAAGGTGGGTAATCTGTCCGTAATTCCTATCGAGTCGGCGGACGGAGTGCATCTGCATTTTGAGGTGCTTATAAACGGCGAGTATTCCGACCCCATCACCGCCCTCGGCAGAACCCCCGAGGAGTTTAATTAAAGCATACAGAAAAGAGATACCGTTTATCGGTATCTCTTTTTTAGCGGTTGATGTGTTGCTCTGTTCCTACGAACTGTGCGTTTTAATATCGGGTAGGACGGGGGCGGTGCCCTTGCGGGCGAGTGAAAAATGAATAATTGCGGGTGCTTCGCACGGATTAAATTTATATCAAACCGTGTAGGGCGGGGGCTTGCTCCCGCCTAAAAAATTTTCGTATTTATAATAGCTTTCAGCTTATAACAAATTGAAATTTCAGCATAAACACAGGCTCCCTCTGACGAGGGAGCTGTCATTTTTCAATTTTGAAAAATGACTGAGGGAGAGATAACG
>ERZ825137.2747-NODE-2747-length-19869-cov-4.379277_pt1 | contig 19869 bp, 19 predicted proteins | sample MGYA00519873_ERZ825137 | MGnify/ENA primary metagenome ERZ825137 (study PRJEB31778, sample SAMEA3449190) | human gut metagenome | biome: human gut; feature: human-associated habitat; material: faeces | place: United Kingdom | collected 2010/2012 ...
CATGCTGAATGCGGCAGCCGTTTTGAATGGTGGCAGCCATGCCATCGCTGCACCCGTTGAGAATATCTGCAAAAGACGGCATCTGATCGCACTGGAAACGCTGGGGAATGGGAAGTTTTGTGTAGATTCCGGATCTGTCATAGGGGTAGCCAAAGCAGACCTCTAATTCATCTACACCGGGAGTAACATCCAAGCTGTACACCAAACCGCCCTTGCTCCCGTATATTTCCATACGCTGGTAATTTCCTCTGCCATAGGCAAATCGGGTGACAGAGAAATTTGCCGAAGTCTTTCCATCCATCTCCATCAAGTAATGGCAGAAGTCATCTACATCTACCGGACCGTATCCTTCGCCCTCTTCCAGACGGCGCTGGGTCACATAAGTATCCGTATGTCCCACAGCCTTCCGGTAATTTTTACCGGTGACAAAACTTACCAAATCCAGAGCGTGACAACCCAAATCGCCCAGTGCGCCGGTTCCGGTCAGCTTTTTTTGATATCTCCAAGAACGGGGCAAATCATAGGAAGGACCGCCGCCGCCCTGCAGATACTGCATGTAAACGTGATAAATATCGCCTAACATTCCCTTCTCCACCAATTCCTTGGCGTAGCGGGCAGCAGCCTTAAAGCGGTAGGAAAAGCACACCATATTGGGAATCCCTTTTTCCTGTGCGGCTTTGGCCAAGATGTCGGCCTCCTCCGCTGTTAAGGTGACAGGTTTCTCCAAGCAAAACGGTTTTCCGGCTTCAATAGCTGCCTTGGCCACCTCAAAGTGGGCGTTGTTGGAAGTGGAAATGTCAATCACATCCACATCCGGGCAAGCAATCAAATCGTGATAATCCGCAAAGCAGTGATCTTCTCGAATACCGTATGTATTTCTGGCGTACTCCATGCGCTCAGGCTTTAGATCGCACACGGCCACAAGTTCCAGATCCGGGCTTTTGTGAATTCCGGGAAGGTGAACGCCTCGAGAAATTCCACCAATGCCTACACTTCCCACGCGAAATACTTTTTTCTCCATGAAACTCCTCCAACACTATCTGTTGTTCTCCATATTTGATTTCTTGAATTTTCGATGAAAGCAAGGCAAGACCTGAAGGCCGGAACAGCCTTCAGGTCTTGCTCGAAAGCTTTCCTAAAATCTCAACAAATCAATATTTGTCCATTAGGCCGCGTTATTGTAAACATCCAGAGCTTCCTGATAAATCTCCATTAAACGCTCCAGGCCCATTTGGTTCAACTGATCCACATAGGCATCCCACTGCTCGTCGATGCCGCCGTTGACAATCCAGCTAGCCCAGGTCTCAAATCCAGCTGATGGTTGGTATAATGGGGTATCGCCAAGCGGTAAGGCAACGGATTCTGATTCCGTCATTCGCAGGTTCGAATCCTGCTACCCTAGTTTAAGAGAGTCTGAAAAGGCTCTCTTTTTCTTTGCATAAAAACAGATTTATGGAATCGTCAGAAGAAATTTCGACGATTTTTTGCGTTTTTTCCAAAACTTTTTTCAAAACAGTTGTCAGATTTCATTATTTTTCGGAGAATAGATAGATAAAGGGAGGAGGGATTGCATGGACGAAAGAAGTCTGCTGACCTTATTACAGAAAAGGCCGAATGAGGGCATGAAGGAATTGATGCGGCAATATATGGGGTATTGCTATTACATTGTGAGAAACAAGCTGGCGGAATTTCCGCAGGAAGACATCGAGGAATGTGTGAGTGATGTTTTTGTGGACGCGTATCGTTATCGGGAAAAGATTGATTTGGAAAAAGGCGGATTTCGTGTATTTTTAGCAACGCTTGCGCGGCGGAGGGCGGCAGATTGCTACAGGAAAAAGGCAGAAAATCTGCCTCTGCACGAAGAAATACAGGAGAATCCGAAGGAGGTATCCTTTGAGGACAGGGAAGTGCTGCTTCAAGCAATTCGTTCCTTGGGAGAACCGGATGAAAAAATATTGATTTGGAAATTTTATTATGGCTATCCGACAAAAACGATTGCGTCTGCGTTAGGGTTAAAGGAGAACACAGTGGACCAGAAGGTGCGGCGTGGCTTGGAAAAGCTGAGAAAAGCATTGGAAGGAGGGGGATTTTATGAAGGATGTATTTGATTATCTGGAGGAGGAAGATCTCCTGCGGAATTTGCCGGAAGCACTGCCGCAGATGGAGGATGAAACAGCGGCAAAGCGGATAGAGAAAATGGCACTGGAGAAGCTGCAGGCGGAAGCGAAGCAGCAGAAAAAATGGCAGAAAAGGCGTATTTTGATTGCGGCGGTCTGCTGTCTGGTTGCGGTCGGGGCATTTGCACGCAAGCCGATTGCAGCATATTTCCAGCGTATCCTGCATTATCTGCCAGGTGTCGGGGTTTATATCAATGATACAGACGCGGAAATTTATGAGGTGCAGATTGACAACCCTGTGCAGGAGAAGGATGGTGTGCGCGTGGAGCTGAAAGGCTTTTATTGCGAAAACAATATGCTGAAAGGGGATTTTGTATTCACCGGAGAGGGCTTGCCGACAGAAAAAAATGGCAAAGATGAAATTGTCGATGAATTGTCTAAAAAATATGAAGTCACCTATTATTATGGAGAAAAAAGCAGGGTGATTTGGTTTTCCGGTTGTGGCTGGCATATAAGCAATGAAGGCAAGGTGCTGCAGTATACGCCGCACTGCTCGGAACGGCTTTATCTGAAGGATGGCTGTTATGACTACGCGTTTTCGATTAAGGGCTTCGATGAGAAAATTCATTTGAAGGTAGTGAAAGCGAAAACAACGGAAAATCCCAAAGACCTTGGATATTCGGTAACGAAAAATAAAACTTCGGTGGTTGCAAATGCTGATGTAGATGGAAATACGATTGCGGTGGAATATTACCTGATTCCCTCTGCTGAGGTGGCGCAGGCAATGAAGGATTGGTTTCATACGGGAATTAACATTTATCCGTATCAGTTTGAAAAGGATTCGTATGTCTATATTTTGAATGCAGCGGGAGAACGGATGAGCATGCAATATGATTCGCTGGAAAACGGTGGAAAGTTTATATTAGAAGGAACGGAAAGGGATTTTCCTCTGACATTACATCGTACAGCCTATACGGGAACGGACAAGGAAACGCACGACGTGGAGATTCCCTTGACGGAAGGGGCGGAGCTGCCGTGGGTGAAATTCCATTATGGAACGGTTGAATTTTTATCTGCCGTACAGGAGGATACTATTTATGATAATCCCTATGATGAAATTGAGGAACCCAAAGAGGCAACGAAGATAACGGTGCGCTATCGGACGCTACCTGCAAAGGGAATCCGAAAGATGTACGCGGTCAATCTGGACTATGCCGATGATGAGCAGGAATTTGGACGTATTCCGTATGACAGCAGTGAGGAAGAAAAGGATGGGATTTTAGTGCAGGAGGATATTTTCTACCTACCCAGAGGAAAACGGGAAAATATCACCCTTACGCTGAAAAACCCCTCCTATTGGGTTGGCGGCTCCTATGATGTGGTGATTGAAAAGCCGCGGAGCAAAAAATAAATAGCTTGGAGAGAGGAAGAATTTGCATGCAGATTCTTCTTCTTTTTTATGGAAAAGAGAAAAATAGCTTTCAAAATTGCATATACAATGGTATACTATTAACATCTATACATCTGTAAAAAAATAGCCGAAGGTTTTTAGAATAGGAGGCTGGTCAGTATGGCAGCAAAATTAGAAAACGAATATGGCGTTATCAGTATTGATCGCGAAGTGATTGCAAGGATTGCAGGCTATGCGGCGATTGAATGTTACGGCATTGTCGGCATGGCTGCAAAAAATGTGAAGGATGGCTTGGTGCAGCTTTTGAAGCTGGAAAGCCTGACAAAGGGAATCAAAATGCGCATTGATGCAAATAAGGTAAGTATTGATTTGCATATTATTGTGGAATATGGTACCAATATTTCCGCCATTGCAGATAATATCATCAGCACTGTGAAATATTCTGTGGAGGAATTTACAGGGGTTGAGGTTGAGGATGTAAATATTTTTGTTGACGGCGTAAGGGTCGACAACTGAGCAAGAGGAGGAACTATTGGTGAGCAGTACAACGAAATTGAACGGTGTTCGCTTAGGCAGAATGATAATTGCCGGTGCGAATGAATTGGCATCAAATAAACAGCTGGTAGACGCAATGAATGTATTCCCCGTACCAGATGGGGATACCGGCACAAATATGTCTCTGACCGTTATGGCGGCGGCAAGAGAAGCAGAGAAAAACGGCTCCTTACAGGTGGCGGATATCGCAAAGGCGGCATCCGGCGGAGCTCTGAGAGGCGCAAGAGGGAATTCCGGCGTAATTACTTCTCAGATCTTCCGTGGCTTTGCAAAGGCATTGGAGGGTATGGAGGAAGCAGGTGTGCAGGAGCTGGCTGCGGCGGCAGAGCAGGCAGTGAAAACAGCATATAAGGCAGTGATGAAGCCCAAGGAAGGTACGATTCTGACAGTTGCAAGAGGCTGTGCGGAGGCTGCGGTAAGGCTGGCAGAGGAAACAGACGAAATCGAGGTATTCCTGAAGGGCATTATCGAGGACGGACACAAGGTTCTGGCGCAGACACCCGAAATGCTCCCTGTGTTGAAGCAGGCAGGCGTTGTGGATGCAGGCGGCAGAGGATTGCTGTATATTCTGGAGGGCGCACTCAAGCAGCTGGGCGGTGATTTGCCTGTGACTTTGCAGGACGGACAGAGCACAGCAGCCGCACCCGAAACGAATTTCGCTTCTCTGGCATCTGTAGAAAATGAAAGCATTACCTTTGGCTACTGCACGGAATTTTTCATCAATGTAGACCATCCGGATGAAGCCGTAACCACAGGGCTGAAGGCTTATCTGGGTACGATTGGGGATTCCATCGTATGTGTTGCCGATGATGATATCATCAAAATTCATGTGCATACAGACCACCCCGGTCTGGCAATCGAAAAGGCACTGACGATCGGCAGTCTGAGCGGCTTGAAGATTGACAACATGAGAGAACAGCATACAAATAAAATCAATTTCAGCGCAGAAGCACCCAAGGTAGAAGCACCCAAGGCGGAGCAGCCGAAGAAGGATGTCGGCTTTGTTTCTATTTCCGCAGGCGAGGGGCTGACGAAGATTTTCAAAAACCTTGGTGTGGATGAGGTTATCGAGGGCGGACAGACCATGAACCCCAGCACAGAGGATATCCTCAATGCGGTGGATAAAATCAATGCAGAGCATATCTTTATTCTGCCGAATAATAAAAACATCATTTTGGCGGCGGAGCAGGCGGCAAAGCTGAGCGAGGAGAAAAAGCTGCATGTCATTCCTTCCCGTTCTGTTCCCGAAGGTATCAGCGCGATGTTCTGCTATGAGCATGACGCAGACCCCGATGAAATGGAAGCGGCAATGAAGGATGCCATTCAGCAGGTGGATACCGCAACCGTAACCTATGCGGTCAGAGATACCTCCATCGGTGATAAGCAAATCAAGGAAGGCAATATCCTTGGGATGCTGAATGATGAAATCGAGGTAGTCGCAGAGGATGTGATGGAGGGCACGAAGGAGCTTTTGCGCAATGCCATCACAGAGGAAAGCGAGGTTGTCAGCATTTATTACGGCGCGGACACAGCAGAGGAGGACGCGAAGGAATTGTCTGCCTTTATCGAGGAAGAATTCCCCGATTGCGAGGTAGAGGTGCAGGACGGCGGTCAGCCTTTGTATTACTACATTATTTCTATTGAATAAAAATAACAAAACAAAATGGGGAGATTCTTAGATGAAATCTCCCTGTTTCTTTGTAGAAATCTTTGCAGAAAAAAGAAGGGAGGTGTGTCTCATGCGAGGACAGGATGCGGTTTCCGTGCTCAAGGGCGTTGGCGAGCAGAGAGAAAAAAGGCTGCATAGGCTGGGCATTGTGACAGTGGAGGATTTGCTGACGCATTACCCCAGAGAATACAAGGACAGAAGCGAAATACTGAAAATTGCAGACCTGCCGCCGGATGAACCTGCAACCTTTCTGGCGCAGATAAAGGAGGAGGGACAAAACAGCCGCCACGGCAGGCTTGTGTATACCAGAATGAAGGTCTACGATGAAACGGGCGCGGTTGGAGTGCTGTGGTATAATCAGCCCTACATGAAAAGCAGTCTGAAAATCGGCGAATGGTATCTTTTTTCCGGCAGACTGCAAAAAAAATACGGCAGAACAGAGGTAGTTTCCCCTGAGTGTGAGCGGATTGGGGAGAATTTCGCAGGGGGGCGCATCCTTCCGGTTTATCCTTCCGTAGAGGGGCTTTCGCAGAAAATGCTCCGCAATCTGATGGAGGAGGCCTTGAAGGAAATGAGCGGCGGCATGCAGGAGGAGCTGCCCCTCTGGCTGAGAAAGGAATACCATCTGGCGGAGCGCAATTTTGCAATAGAAAACATCCATTTTCCCAAAACGGAGCAGGGCTTTTATGATGCAAGGAAAAGGCTTGTTTTTGAGGAGCTGTTTTTGTTGCAGACGGCACTTTATCAGCTGAAAAGCACGCTTGAGGAGAGGGGCGAAGGGATTCGGCTGAAAAAGAAAAAAGCCTTGCAGGATGGTGAAACGCTTCTTCCCTTTGCCCTGACAGATGCGCAGAAGCGCGTTCTTGCGGAAATCGTGCAGGACATGACATCAGGCAAAATCATGAACCGTCTGGTGCAGGGGGATGTCGGCAGCGGCAAAACGGCGGTGGCGTTGCTTGCGGCGTATTGGACAATACAGAATGGCTATCAGGCGGCAATGATGGCACCGACAGAGGTTCTGGCAAGGCAGCATGCGGCATCCTTCCGTGATCTGCTGGAGCCGGCAGGGATTGCGGTTGTTTTGCTGACGGGCAGCCTGACGGCGAAGGAAAAACGGGAACGTCTGGCGCAGGTCGCTGATGGTACGGCGCAGATGGTGATTGGCACCCATGCCGTGATTCAAAAGGGAGTCGAATTTCAAAAATTAGGTCTGGCGATTACGGATGAACAGCATCGCTTTGGTGTACGCCAGAGAAGCACCTTGGCGGAAAAGGGCGAAAATGTGCATACCCTTGTCATGACGGCAACGCCGATTCCACGCACCCTAGCACTGATTCTATATGGCGATTTGGATATTTCTATTATTGATGAGCTGCCGCCCGGCAGACAGAAAATTGACACCTCGGCGGTAGACAGCAGATATCATCCGCGGATTTATGCCTTTATCGAAAAGCACGTTGTGGCAGGCAGACAGGCGTATGTCATCTGCCCGATGATTGAGGAAAATGAGAAATTAGAGGTGCAGTCCGTTCTGGAGTATACCGCGGAGCTGACAGAGGAACTGCCGCATTGCCACGTTGCCTGTGTGCATGGAAAAATGAAGGCGAAGGAAAAGCAGACAATCATGGACAGCTTTGCGGCAGGGGAGATTGATGTTCTTGTATCCACAACAGTCGTTGAGGTTGGCATCAATGTGCCGAATGCAACCATTATGCTGATTGAAAATGCGGAGCGGTTCGGCTTGGCACAGCTGCATCAGCTGCGCGGGCGCGTTGGGCGTGGCGCGGAAAAATCGTATTGTATTCTGGTGAGCGATACAAAAACAAGGGTCGCGAAGGAGCGCATGAAAACCATGACGGAATCGGAGGATGGCTTTGTCATTTCCGAGAAGGACTTAAAGCTGCGCGGACCGGGGGAATTTTTCGGCATCCGTCAGCATGGTCTGCCGGAGCTGAAGATTGCAGACCTCTGTCGGGATTTGCCGATTCTGAAGGAGGCGCAGGCAGCAGCGGCAGAGCTTTTGCGAAAGGACAGGAATCTGGAGCAGACGGAGCATCAGCCCCTGAAAGCGCGAATCGCGGGATATTTGGGCGGAAAACGTCTGGAAATGTGAGTTTTTCTGTGTTTTTTCTCTTTTTGGTTGTCAACTGAAATTTTTTTTGCTATACTCTAAACGATATCATGTAAAATTAGGTTTTTTGGGTGGTGCAGACAGTATGCGTGTCATCGCAGGAGCAGCAAAGGGTCATAATCTGCAAACCATCGAAGGGCTGGCAACCAGACCGACGACGGACAGAATAAAGGAAACCCTCTTTAATATCATAGCGTTCGACTTGCCCGAGGCAAGCTTTCTGGATTTATTTTCCGGCAGCGGTGCGATTGGGATTGAGGCACTTTCCAGAGGAGCGGCGGAGGCTGTTTTTGTGGAAAATGCGGCAGAATGTCAGAAGGTTATTCAGGCAAACCTTGTGCATACCAAGCTGCAGGGAAGAGCAAGGCTTTTGCAAACGGATGTGCTTTCTGCGCTGGACAGGCTTGCGGCGGAAGGAAAGAAATTCGACATTATTTTCATGGACCCGCCCTATGAAGCGGGGCTGTATACGTCTGTACTGGAAAGAATTGCGGAAAATGGTTTGTTAAAGGCGGAGGGGTATCTCATTGCAGAAGGCTCCTCGCAGATTGCGCTCACAATTCCGAAGGGTATGAAAATTTTTCGTGAAAAGGTGTATAAGACAACAACCCTGACGTTCCTGTGCGCGGAGGAAGAAAACGTATGAAAAAAGCAATTTATGCAGGCAGCTTTGATCCTGTTACCTTAGGGCACATGGATATCATTGAAAGAGCCGCAAATTTATTTGACTGTCTTGTGGTGGCAGTGTTGGAAAATCCCAACAAAAAATCTCTTTTCACTGTAGAGGAGAGAAAGCATCATCTGGAATTGGCAACAAAGCATATTGAAAACGTAGAGGTCGCTTCCTTTCAGGGGCTTCTGGTGGATTTTGCAAAGGAAATCGGCGCGAATATCGCAGTCAGAGGGCTGCGTAACACACTGGATTTTTCCGCGGAATATCCCATGTTTCTTATCAATCGCAAGCTGTATGATAAAATCGAAACGGTTTATCTGGCGGCGGATGAGGAGCATCTTGCCCTGAGCTCCACGAATGTGAAGGAAGTTGCTGTGTTTGGCGGAGATATCAGCTTTATGGTACCCGCTGAGATTAAACCTTTTATTATAGAAAAATATCAGAAGTGAGGGAGATAGAATGGATTCTGTATTGCAGTTATTAGATGAATTGGAAGATGTTATGGACAGCAGCAAGGCTGTGCCGTTCAGCAGTAAGGTTACTGTAAATAAAGAGGAAATTTACGATATTATCAGCGAAATCCGCATGAAGCTGCCCAATGAGCTGAAGCAGTCCAAATGGGTTATCGAGGAAAGAAATAAAATCCTGATTGATGCGCAGAGAGAAGCGGATGAAATCGTAAAGAATGCGGAAGACCGTATGGTGCGCCTTGTGGATGAAAACGAAGTAACAAAGAAGGCTTATGAACAGGCGGCGGCAATCATTGATTCTGCAAAGAAGACCTCCAAGGATATGCGTCTGGGCGCAATGGAATATGCGGAAAGCGTTCTGGCGGATGCGGAAGGTAAGCTGAAGGAGCTGAAATCCGTTGTTTACAGCGAAAGCATCAAGACAGATGATTACTTCGCGCAGACACTGGATGTTCTGGCGGAAAATATTCAGGAGCTGCGTATGGGCAAATGATTTCCCTTATCCTCTGCGGGAAATTGCATAGCAAAGCACCACAAGGAAAAACAGGCTTGGCAAAAGCCAGAGAAAAGAGAGTGTAAAAGAGGTTTCTGTGAGCGAAAAAAACACAGGAACTTCTTTTTGTGCGTATGGATAAAAAGACGGATAGAGCAAAAAGAAAGAAAGGCTGCTGAAAAGGGCATTGATAAGCTTCCCTTTGACGTAGTCTTTTTTTGATATGGGCATGGCGGCAAGCACGCCGAAGGTCTGTCCCAGAATGGAAAGACCGCCGAAGGAAACGAGAAATGCGACCAGCGTCAGCCGCAGACGCAGACCATCGGGGGAGAGGCTTAGGAGATGCGCTCCGTTTGTCATTTCCAGAATACCACTGCAAAGGCCGTGCAGTGTTTCCGTGGAAAGCGGCAGAAAAAACAGCAGACGGGAGAGCAGAGAAAATAGCCCTGCCTGCTCCATTGCAGCGGAAAGCACCGCAAACAAAATAAGATAACCTCCAATTAGCAGAATGGTGCGAAGTGCATCCGCAACAGAAGCGGAAAGCACCTCTGTCAGAGTTTGGCAGGAAGGAACGGAAACAGAATGAAAGGCGGGAACGGATTTTTTCCTGCGAAAGAGAATACCTGTGGCGACTGCGCCGAGAAAAGCGGAGAGCCAAAGCAGATACCCAAAGGCAGGCATGCCGAAAAAGCCAACGCCAACCGTGCCAATCAGAAACAAGGGTCCGGGGCAGTTGGAAAAGGCAAGAAGCTGTTGCGCATCGGCGAGGGAAAGCTGTCTTTGCTCATAAAGCTGCGCGGTCAGCTTTGCTCCCATGGGGTATCCGGAAAGAAGTCCGAAAAAGAAGGGAAAGGCGGCAATACCCGGCAGGTGAAACAAGGGCTGCATCAGAGGGCGCAGAGCCGCACCCATCCGCTGTGCCGCACCAATGCGCAGTAGGATACCGCAGGCAACCAGAAACGGAAACAAGGAGGGGAATACCTTTGTCAGCCAGAGCTGCACCCCTTCTGCGGAAGCGGCAAGCATTTCTGCGGGAAAGCAAAGCAGGGCAAAAATCAGAAAGCAGGCACAGCCGCCCAACAGCAAAGCCCCCTTTTTCATGCAATCCCTCCCATAAAATAAAAAAGCCGAGGAAATCTGAATTCTTCGGCTTTTCCTGTTTGATTCTATTTTATGCCGCTGTCGGTCAGAGAATGACAAGGGGTTTTGTGAAATCCTGATTCGGCGCGCGATAAATCGGGTTGGGGTACGCCAGAGCGTGCAAATCGGTCGCTGTTTTTTCCAGAGCAAGCATGGCAAGCCCGTCCTCATTCAGAAGCGCGGGGGCTTTTTTCAGATTTGTCAGAACGGGGCATTTTGCCTGCTCCGTTAAATCTGCGAGAATATCGGAATGATCCTTCTGAAAGCCCAGTACACGCACATAGGGCATTTTCGGCAGATTGAGGAAATACGAAACCTCGGATTCCTTGATATCCAGAAGAATATGAAGCAGGATACGCTGAATTTTCGTGCGCGTGTAGCGCTTTGTTTTGATGAAATCCATCATTTCCTCAAAGGAATAGCAGCTGTCAATGGAATGGAGAATCCGATTTTCCAGACCCTCTGTCACCTCTGCAATCTCCTTCAGCTCCTCAATCGAGGTGGTGCGTAGCTTATAATGCAGGGCAGGCATGAGTGCATCCCAGAAAACGGGTGCTGTGCCGATGGAAAGTGCTTTATTATAGAGGTCATGCGTATTTTCGGGCAGATGCAGCATGGCTTCGGTGCTGTTCTCCTCTGTCAATGCCTTCCGCACTGCGCTTGCGGATGCATAGCCATTTGAAAGGGAAAGGCTGTTGTAATCACCCTTGCGTCGGATGGTCAGCGGCAGAATGGGAGAGGAATAATAGTCCAACGCCTTGAGATATTCCAAGCCTAAAATGTCATTTGGCTTGGAAAGGATGTCACTGTTAATCTGCGAAAGCGTTTCCAGAACCTTCGCGCGCGCGGCAGGATAGGAAAGCCCCTCACCGAGCAGCTCCTTTAATAGCCGTTGAAATTCCTCTGTTTCGTTTGCAAGAATTTTCGCCGCCTCCTGCAATTCCTGTAAGTTGCCGCTTTCGGAGCCAAAGGCAAGCGTATCCACAATGCCACTTTCTGTCAGCAGGCGCACTGCCCCTCTGGCAAAGGCTTCCGCATTGGCTGCGGCAAAAAGCACAGGCAGCTCCAATACTAAATCTGCGCCGTTTTTCAGCGCGGCGGCGGTTCTTGTCCATTTATCGAAAATGGCAGGCTCCCCCCGCTGTACAAAGCTGCCGCTCATGATGACAACCACGCGGTCGGCATCGGCCTTTCGTTTTGCTCGCTCCAGCATATAGGCATGCCCCTGATGAAAGGGGTTATATTCGGTAATGATACCAAGGGTTTTCATAAGAAAGTCTCCTTTCTGATGTTCAATTTCTGATTAAAATAAAGTATACCATATTTTTTCTGTTTTTTTAAAAAAATCGTATGGCAATTTTCTCAATTTAGGTCTATACTTGTGATAACATGGGCGGAGAAATGGGATTTCTCGTTTCTGCGTCTCCATGCACAGGGGTAAAATCAAAAACAGGATGAAAATTCTTTTATGATAAGAGGATGATTAGGTGGAGCGGTTTGTTGAAAATCCGGATTTCCTGCAGGAACTTTTTCTGGAGGAAGCATGGAAAAATGTAGATAAAATTGATGGATTTATTGAATCCAAGGCAAATGCAGAGGAATTTGAGGTGACGGCGGAGGAGGTCAACAGCCTGTACCGCACGATGCACAGCATCAAGGGCTCTGCGGCGATGATGGGCTATCCTGCCATTTCCGAAACAGCGCACGCGGCGGAGGATTTATTTTCCTACCTGCGAGAGGAATCCGCGCCTGCGCAGAAGGATTTGCAGTCGATTTTGCAGCTTTTGCGTATGGTTTCCGGCTTTTTGAAGCGGGAGCTGCGCCGTCTGGAAACGGATGACGAGGTAACGGATTTCGGATGGGCAGTGGTGCGCCGCATCAAGAATTTCCTTTCTCATGTGGACAGTGAGAATGAGCCGGAGGGCCCAAGCTATCAGATTGCCTATACCAGAAAGGGAAAAAAGCGGATTCCCTATACGAATTTTGAGGCACTTCTGCCGCAGATGGATCGTCTGGCAAAGGTAATGAGCAGGGAATTGCAGAAGGAATTTACTGTAAAAATTTCCGGTGCGGATACGGAGGTGCCCAGAGATATTTATGATAAGGTTTCCATGGCAGTTTTGCAGATGATGAAAAACAGCATGGATCATGGTCTGGAATCCAAGGCAGACCGCGAGCAGATGGGGAAAACCCCTGTCGGGGAGATTTCTGTGGAAATCAGTAAGGCGGCGCAGAAGGTTTTTGTTGCGTTCCGCGATGACGGACGTGGTCTGAACCGTGATCAGATTTTGCAGAAGGCGAAGGAAAAAGGGCTTCTGAAAAAGCCTGAAAGCGAATATGAGGACAGTGAGATTTACGCCTTTCTGCTGCGCCCCGGCTTTACCACAAAGGCAAGTGCCACGATGTTTTCCGGCAGAGGGGTTGGTCTGGATGTGGTGAATGCGGCGGTGGCTTCTCTTGGCGGCAGTATCCGTATCGAAAGCCGCGAATATATGGGAACAACCTTTTTTATGGAATTTCCCGTGGTGGATGAAATGCACGCAGAAGGCTGAGAAAAAGCTTTTTTTGGAAGGGGACTTGCTCATGGATGGCGGAAAAAGAGCTTCTGTAAGGAATATCGTAATTTCGGTGCTTTTGATTGTGGTTGGGATTGCAATGCTGATGCTTGTCACAGAAGGCATCAAAAGCGGATGGTATGACGCACATAGTGCAAGACCTGCGAAACGAAAAGGCTATGCGGCTTTACTGCCGGTGCTTCTGGTTCTTTTGGGCGGCTTTAATCTGTACCGAGGGCTCAGAGGGAAGGCATTTCAGATGGATATCAGCAGTATGTTTTCCGGTCATAAGGACGGAAGTCCGTCTGCCTGTCCGCATTGCGGCGCGCAGCTGCAGCCGGGGCAGTTTTCCTGCAAAATCTGCGGCAGAAGGATTTTCTGAGGTTTTCTGACGGGAAAAACAGAGGGATTTTTTCAAAAAAATATGATTTTTTGGCGGCAGACCCTTGTATACAGGGATTGTTTTGTTTATAATAAAGTAGTTTGGTATGTCCGTTTGAAAGAATCGGACTGCTCGATAAAAGAAAAAGTAAAAAAATATTTTATAAAAAATAGGAGGTAATACCTGTGGACTTTTTAAGCACAATGAAAGCAAAAGCAAAGGCAGACAAGAAGGTAATCGTTCTGCCCGAGTCCTATGAAAAAAGAAACCTGGAGGCAGCGGCTGAATGCCTGAAGGAAGAACTGGCAGATATCATTCTGATTGGTAAGAAGGATAAAATCATGGAAGCTGCCGGCTCCTTTGATGTTTCCAAGGCAATTTTCGTAGACCCCGAAACCTACGACAGAATGGACGAAATGGTTGCAGGTCTTGCAGAAGCAAGAAAGAGCAAAGGCATGACACTGGAAGAAGCAAGAAAAATCCTGATGGATGATTCTCTGTTTGTTGCAGTTATGCTGGTTAAGATGGGCGTTGCAGACGGTATGGTTTCCGGCGCAATCCATTCCACAGCAGATACCCTGAGACCCGCACTGCAGATTCTGAAAACTGCACCCGGCACAGAGCTGGTATCCTCTTTCTTCATCATGGTTACAAAGACACCTCAGTATGGCGATGACGGCATCCTGCTGTTCGCTGACTGTGCGCTGAACCAGAACCCCAACCCCGCAGAACTGGCTTGCATTGCAGGCGATTCCGCAAAATCCTACAATGCTTTCATCGGCAAGGAAGCAAGAGTTGCTATGCTGAGCCACTCCACAATGGGCTCCGCAAAGCATGCTGATGTAACAAAGGTTGTAGATGCAGTGAAGATTGCGAAGGAAAAATATCCCGATCTGAAGCTGGATGGCGAAATTCAGCTGGATGCTGCTATCGTGAAAGAGGTTGGCGAACTGAAGGCTCCCAACAGCACAGTAGCAGGCAAGGCAAACGTTCTGGTATTCCCCGATATCGATGCAGGTAACATCGGCTATAAGCTGGTTCAGAGATTCGGTAATGCAGAAGCCTTCGGTCCTATCCTGCAGGGTATTGCAAAGCCCGTAAACGACCTGTCCAGAGGCTGCTCCGCAAACGATATCGTTGCAGTTGTTGCTCTGACAAGCGTACAGGCACAGGTAATGGCTAACAAATAAAAAGACCTTGGGGGCTTTACCCCCAATACCCCCAGCAGGAGCTCAGCCCCTGCACCCGATACCGCAACACCATTTACATGGTGTTGCAACTGGGGGTTCTAGGGGAATCATTCCCCTAGCAGGGTGTGGGACAGCGTCCCACGGTTTTTAAGAATAAAGGTAGAGATCAAAGGAGAGAAAAAAATGAAAATTCTTGTACTGAACTGCGGCAGCTCTTCCCTGAAGTATCAGCTGATCGACATGGAAACAGAAAACGTACTGGCAAAAGGCTTGTGTGAAAGAATCGGTATCGAAGGCTCCAGACTGAAACATCAGCCTGCCGGCAAAGAAGCCGTTATCTTCGATGATTATCAGGAAAACCACAGCGTATCCGTTAAAATGGTTCTGGATGCACTGACAAACCCCGAATACGGTGTTGTGAAATCCATGAAGGAAATCAACGCAGTTGGTCATCGTGTAGTACACGGCGGTGAATATTTCGCAAACTCCGTAATCATTACACCCGAAGTTATCGAAGCAATCGAAAAATGCTGCGATTTGGCACCTCTGCACAACCCTGCAAACCTGATCGGTATCCATGCTTGCGAAGAAATCATGCCCGGCGTACCTCAGGTAGCAGTATTCGATACAGCTTTCCATCAGACAATGCCCGAAAGAGCTTATATGTACGCTCTGCCTTACGAATACTATGAAAAATATAAAGTAAGAAGATATGGCTTCCACGGTACATCCCATAGATTCGTATCCGAAGAAGCTGCAAAAATGATGGACAGACCCTATGACCAGACAAAGACAATCACTTGCCATCTGGGCAACGGCGGTTCCGTTTGTGCAGTAAGAAACGGTAAATCCATTGATACTACCATGGGCTTCACACCTCTGGAGGGTCTGGTAATGGGTACAAGAGCAGGTGACGTTGACGTTGCAGCTGTAACCTATATCATGAAGAAGGAAAACCTGACCGTAGACGAAATGGATAATATCCTGAACAAGAAATCCGGCGTACTGGGTATCTCCGGCGTATCCTCCGACTTCCGTGATATCGAAGAAGCAGCAGAACACGGCAATGACAGAGCAGAAACAGCTCTGGACGTATTCGCTTACAAAGTAGCTAAGAGAATCGGCGCTTATGCAGCAGCTATGAACGGCGTTGACGCAATCGTATTCACAGCAGGTCTGGGTGAAAACTCCGGCACAACCAGAAGAGCAATTTGTGATTATCTGGGCTTCCTGGGTGTTCATATTGACTCCTACAATAACTCTCTGAGAGGCAAAGCACTGGAAATTTCTGCTACAGATTCCAGAGTAAGAGTATTTGTTATCCCTACAAACGAAGAACTGGTTATCGCAAGAGATACAAAGGAATTGCTTGACAAATAAGATTCGCTTTAGTATAATACTATGGTATGACTATTTAGGGGTGATTTCATGATTATCGAAATGGGATATTTGTTCAATAGAAATGGGGCAACCCTTCCTGTAGAGCTGGTAGAACAGATTGATGATGCGAAGGATTATCCCGATGTCGTGGAATTTGCAGAGCCTGTAAAAATTGAGGGAACTCTTAAAAATGAGGACGATGTTTTCGTTCTGGATGCAAAGGGTGAAACGGCAGTGCTGATGGAATGCAGCTGTTGCCTTGCACCGGTCAGAAAAGAGCTTTGCTTCGAAATTAAGGAACGTTTTGCTCATACAGGCAGAGAAAACGAAGAGACAGAAACTTTTACGGGAGATCAGATCGATCTTGCGGATTTTGTGAAAAGAGGTATCATTGGAGAACTTCCTATGAAAGTGCTTTGTAGGGAGGACTGCAAGGGGCTCTGTCCTGTCTGCGGCAAGGATCTGAATGAAGGCGATTGCGGATGCGACCGTACAATTAGAGATCCTAGGTTCGAAAGTTTGAGGGCTCTTTTCAGTGATGACGAGGAGGTGTAGAAATGGCTGTACCCAAAGGTAGAGTGTCTAAATCCAAAAGAGACAAGAGAAAAGCACAGAGCTGGAAAATTGCAACACCCAATCTGGTAAAATGCAGCAAATGCGGCGAACTGATGGTTCCTCATCAGGTATGCAAGGCTTGCGGTGCTTACAACAAGAAAACAATCATCAAAGTTGACTAATTCGATTTTGATTGAGGGCGGTCTTTGACCGCCCTTTTGTTATTGTGAAAAAAGATTGTTTTTTTCTGCTGAAATAGGTATACTGAAAAATATGTATAAAAAACCACAGAAGGGTGGAAAAAATATGGGAAAAAGAATTACAGTAGCACTGGACGCAATGGGCGGCGATTATGCGCCCCTGGAAACCGTCAAGGGTGCAGTGGATGCAGTGAAGGAACTGGATGTAAATATTAAGCTGGTCGGTCCTGCGGAGCAGCTTCACGCGGAACTGGCAAAATATCAATATGATAAGGAACGAATTGAAATCGTACACGCCTCCGAGGTCATCGGTACGGATGAATCCCCTACGATGGCGATTCGCCGCAAAAAGGATTCCTCTCTGGTGGTTGCGCTGAATCTGGTGAAAAACGGCGAAGCGGATGCAATCGTTTCCGCGGGCAGCACAGGCGCATTGCTGACAGGCGCACTTTTGATTGTCGGGCGCTTGCCCGGCGTAGAGCGTCCTGCTCTGGGAACCTGCCTGCCGACAAAAACAGGCTTTACCTTCCTGCTGGACAGCGGCGCAAATGTGGATTGCAAGCCCAAATATCTGGAACAGTTTGCGAAGATGGGCTCTGTCTATGTAGAAAATGTTTTCGGTATCAAAAATCCGAAGGTGGCATTGGTGAATATCGGCGCGGAAAAGGAAAAGGGCAACGCACTGACAAAGGAAACCTACGAGCTTCTGGAACAGACGGACACCATTCATTTTACAGGAAACATTGAGCCGAGAAACATTCCCTATGGTGAGGCGGATGTCATTGTCTGTGATGGCTTTGTCGGCAATACGATTCTGAAGCTTTCCGAGGGTCTGGCAAAGACGATTTTTGAAATCCTGAAGGGTGAAATCATGCAGGGCTTTTACAAGGTAGGCGCGCTGATTTTGAAAACGCCATTTAAAAATATGAAGAAATTCATGGATTCCGATGAAATCGGCGGCGCACCCTTTATCGGTCTGAAATCTCTGGTGGTAAAGGCGCATGGCAGTTCAAATGCCAAGGCATTTAAGAATGCGGTGCGGCAGTGCGTGCTGTTTGCCGAAGCGGATATCATCGGCAAAATCAAGGATAAAATCTGAGAAATTTACCGCAGAGACGTACTCCTATATTCTTAAATTTTTGTGAATTTTCATAATTTCCTGCTGACAAAAACAGGGAAATAGAGTATAGTAGGAAGGTAAAAAAAGAGAACATTGGAGGTAATGAACATGGATGAATCTTTAGCACTGGGCGTAATTGCGGAGCAGCTGGGCGTACCCGTAGACAGCCTTTCTGCTGAAACAGCATTTGCAGATCTGAATGCAGACTCTCTGGAGCTGTTCCAGATTATTGTTGCATTGGAAGAAAAATTTGACATCGAATTTGATAATGATAGAGCAGAAAGCATCAAACTGGTTGGCGATGTATTGGATTATATTGCAGAGCTGGTTGCGGCAAAGGAAGAAGAATAAATATGAACCATCTGAATCTGGAAGAATTTGAACGGAAAATTGCATATACGTTTTCGGATAAAAATCTGCTGATTCTGGCCTTGACACACAGCTCCTATGCCAACGAAACGAAAAAAGGCAGCCATGAAAACAACGAGCGTCTGGAATTTCTGGGGGATGCGGTGTTGGATATGGTTGTGAGCGAATATATGTATCGCCATTTCCCGAAGATGCCGGAGGGCGAGCTGACAAAGCTGCGCGCGGCGGTGGTCTGCGAAGGCTCTTTGGCGGAGCTTTCCAGAAAGCTTGGCGTGGGGCGCTGCTTGCTGCTTGGCAAGGGGGAAGAAAGCACCGGCGGCAGAAGCAGAGATTCCATTCTGGCGGATGCCTTTGAGGCGATTATCGGTGCCATCTGCATGGATGGCGGCATGGAAGCCGTGACGAAATATATCATGGGTTTCATGGAGGAACGCATTGAAAGCACCAAAAGCAACTTCCGCAACTTGGACTGCAAAACACATTTGCAGGAGGTCATTCAAAAAACCAGTAAGGTGCCTTTGAAATATGCCATTGTGGATGAGCATGGCCCCGATCACAATAAGGTTTTTGTGGCAGAGGTCACGCATGACGGCGCAGTGCTGGGCAAGGGCAGCGGCAAAAGCAAGAAGGAAGCGGAGCAGAATGCGGCGAATGATGCCTTGGAGCGCATGAATCAGGCAAAAAAATAAGAAATTCCGTAAAAAAATAAATTTTGAAAAAATGAAAATGACCTCGAAAGGGCAGATGAAGGAATCTGGCTTTTGGAGGTCATTTTTTGTGCAGAAAAAATTTTAATGTTGTGTTCGCCTTTGGGGATGGTAAAATGGGGAAAAGAAGGGAGAGAAGAAGATGAAACGAAAAGGATTTAAGGGAATTTTATTGCTGCTTAGTATGCTCTTTGCGCTGACGGGCTGTTCGGTTTCGGAGGCAACACAGCATGGCATGGCGGTGGATACCATTCAGACGGAGGATGTTCTCCTGCGGGTGGATTTTCTGAATGTCGGGCAGGCGGACTGCGCCCTATTAAGCACAAAAGGGCATTATATGGTGATTGATGGGGGGAATAACGGCGATGCCGACACGATTCTTTCCTATTTAGAGGGGCAGGGGGTAGAAAAGCTGGATGCTGCTATGATTGACGGGTTGTTAGAAGCATTTTTTTCTATTTCACAGCATATGGCACAGGAGGGACAGAAGCATTGTCTTTGTTGGTGGGATAAAAAGACCGATGGATGGAATTTTTACAATGTGGCAAATGCAATGCAGTTGGAAGAAGTATATGTTCATGTTTTTCACAGTGTATTTTTTTCTCAGGGAAGTGCGACGATAACTTCTTTTGAAGAAGAGAGAAAAGACAGACAAAAGAATTAGAAACAGATTTTGCTTATTTGTATCATTACAGATAGGGAAAGGAAGGAACCATGAAAAAAAATATTTTGATTGTCGATGACTCTGCACT
>ERZ825137.2753-NODE-2753-length-19814-cov-4.029860_pt1 | contig 19814 bp, 13 predicted proteins | sample MGYA00519873_ERZ825137 | MGnify/ENA primary metagenome ERZ825137 (study PRJEB31778, sample SAMEA3449190) | human gut metagenome | biome: human gut; feature: human-associated habitat; material: faeces | place: United Kingdom | collected 2010/2012 ...
AAATGTTACATTAAAAACAACAGCTAGAAGAGATAAAAATTCAGGAAGATATTATGCAGATATTACACTTCAAAATGCTAGCCAAGATATATTAAAATATTCATATATAAATGATAATGATATTTATGCAATAAAATGTGACGATATTTTACCTAATTATATAGGAGTAAGAAATTCAAATTTAAAGGAATATGCTAAAAATATGGGAATATCGGAAGAAACAGTATCAAACATTCCAGATCAAATCGACTTTGAAGTTTTTAAAGGAGCTTTTAATGTAACAAAAGAAGAGAAAGAACATTTAAGCAGTATTTATACAAATACAATATCAAATAGTATTTCAAAAGAAAACTTTCAGAAAAATGGCAAAGAAAATATAACCGTAAATAATATAAGCTGTAATGCAAGTAAATATACACTTAAATTAAATGGTGAAGAAATAAAAACAAATGATGAGAAAAATAGTTATTCATATGATGAAATATTAAATTATAAATTTAAAGTATTGTTAAATACAGATTATTATAAAAAAGTTGGAAATGTATGGCAAGATATGTCAAATGATGACGAATATATGAAGAATGTTGTAGATAATGCAGAAGAAATAACAATAGTAGGAATAATAAAACCAAATGAAGAAAATGTTTCATCATCAGGTGCAGGAATGATTGGATATACAAAAGAATTAAAAGAATATGTTATAAATAAAATTAATGAAACAGAAATAGTAAAAGAACAAAAAGAAAATCCAAACATAAATGTATTTACAGGAATAGAATTCCCAGAAAATCAAAATAGTTCATTTGATTATTCACAATTAACAGATGAACAAAGAATGTATATGGCAACATTGTCAGAAGCAGAATTAGCAGAGCTTATGAAAAATTATGCAGAAAATTCAACAGCAACTTATGATTCAAATTTATCAACACTTGGAGTAGTAGACTTAAATAAGCCATCAACAATAAATATATATCCAAAAGATTTTGAATCAAAAGATATGATTACAACAAGAATTAGTGAATACAATGATAAACAAACAAATGATGGAAAAGAAGAAAATGTTATAACATATACAGATATTGTAGGTGTTATGATGAGTTCTGTATCAACAATAATTAATGTAATAAGTTATGTATTAATTGCATTTGTTGGTATTTCATTAGTTGTATCATCAATAATGATTGGAATTATAACATATATATCAGTTTTAGAGAGAACAAAAGAAATTGGAATATTGAGAAGCATAGGAGCATCAAAGAAAGATGTTTCAAGAGTATTTAATGCAGAAACACTTATAATAGGATTAGTAGCAGGATTAATAGGAATTGTTGTCACATTATTGTTAAATATTCCAATAAATATGATAATAAAATCAATAGTTGGAATATCAAATATTTCTAAATTGCCTACAGCAGGAGCAATTATATTAGTTGTAATAAGTGTAGGACTAACAATGATTGCAGGATTAATTCCAGCAAGATTTGCAGCTAAAAGAGATCCAGTTGAAGCATTAAGAACAGAGTAAAGGGAGTAAGAAAAATGAAAGTAGTTGGAACAATGTTTTTTGAAAATGAAAAATTATTAATAGATAAGCCTCGTAAAAGACCAACTTATCAAATGATAGGAGGAAAAGTTGAAGAGGGAGAAACAACATTACAAGCAGCAATAAGAGAATGTCATGAAGAGCTTGGTGATGAAGCTATTTTTGATGAAGAAAAATTTGAATTAATAATGGAATTTGATGAAATTGCAACAAGTGATGGAATTACTCCAATACATTTCTATGTATATAAATATAACGGAAAACTTCAAGGAATTTTGAAAACATCAGAAGAAATAGAAAAATTTTTATGGTATGACACTGATATGGATAATAATATATTGTCAAATACATTAAAAAATGAAGTTGTTCCATATTGTAAGAAAAATAATTTAATAAAATAACTTAAAAAGAACTTCAATTTGAAGCTCTTTTTGTATTAATGTTTTAATAAAGGTTAAACTAACAAAAAGGAGAAAAAGTTATGTTTAAACCACAAGCGATATATTATGAAAAAGAAATAGAAAATTATCAATTAGGAAAAGAACTATTAGAAAAATATAAAGAAGTACCCAAAATCCTTATAGAAAATCATAATAATATAGAAGAAATGAGAAAAAAGAATAATAGTGAATTTCCAAAAATAAAACAAAATCTAATAATAGGAACAAGAAAAACACATAAATTTGTAGAAAACCATAAAACATCAGATTATTTAGTACCATATACCTCATCAGGATGTACTGCGATGTGTTTATATTGCTATTTGGTATGTAATTACAATAAATGTGCATATTTAAGATTATTTGTAAATAGAGAGCAGATGCTTGAAAAAATAATAAAAACAGCACAAAAAAGTGAAAAAAATCTAACATTTGAGATAGGAAGTAATAGTGATTTAATATTAGAAAATACAATAACAAATAATTTAGTATGGACAATAGAAAACTTTGCAGATACATCAAAAGGACAATTAACACTTCCTACCAAATTTGACATGGTAGATCCAATTTTGCCATTAAAACATAATGGTAAAATCACAATAAGAGTAAGTATGAATCCAGAAGAAATCATAAATAAAGTGGAATTTGGTACATCAAGACTAAAAGAAAGAATAGTGGCTATAAACAAATTAGCAGAAGCTGAATATAAAGTTGGAATACTAATTGCACCAGTAATTTTAGTTGAAAATTGGAAAGAATTATATACAAATTTAATTCAAAGATTAAATAGTGAATTATCTGAAAAAGTAAAAAAACAAGCATTTTTTGAAATAATATTTATGACATATAGTTTTGTACACACCCAAATAAATGAAGAAGCATTTCCAAATGCTATAAATTTATATAATACTGAAATTATGACAGGTAGAGGAAAAGGTAAATATTCATATAAACAAGATGTTAGAAAAGAAGCGGAAGTTTACTTAAAAAAACAAATGGAAAAGTATTTTCCAAATAATAGTATAGAATATATTGTATGATTTTTTATAGAAAGTTGAGGCAATTAATCAAATTTGTCTTGAAAAAATTATAAAAGTATGATAATATAAAAATATAGTTTTAATAGATTAAAAAAAAACCACTTTTGCAGTTTTTATTTTAATCTATTTTTTTTATTTGATTTTATATGGCAAAAATGGGAATATAGGAGGAAGAATAAATGAACACAAAATATGTATTTGTAACAGGAGGAGTAGTATCAGGATTAGGAAAGGGAATAACAGCTGCATCACTAGGAAGATTATTAAAAAATAGAGGATATAAAGTAACAATTCAAAAATTTGATCCATATTTAAATGTTGATCCAGGAACAATGAGCCCATATGAACATGGAGAAGTATTCGTAACAGATGATGGAGCAGAAACAGATTTAGACTTAGGACATTATGAAAGATTTATTGATGAAAACTTAACACAACATTCAAGTGTAACAATGGGAAAAGTATATTCAACAGTAATTGAAAAAGAAAGAAGAGGAGACTATTTAGGAAAAACAGTACAAGTAATACCACATGTAACAAATGAAATAAAAGAAAGAATATATAGTTTTGAAAATACAGATACAGACATAGTTATAACAGAAGTTGGTGGAACAGTTGGAGATATAGAAGGATTATCAATAATAGAAGCAATTCGTCAAGTAGGATTAGAAAAAAATCCAGAAGATGTAGTATATATACATGTAACATTATTACCATACATATTTGGTTCAAATGAAATAAAATCAAAACCAACGCAACACTCTGTAAAAGAATTACAAAGCTTAGGAATACAACCCAATATTTTAGTATGTAGAACAGAACAAGATATTCCAGACACAATAAGAGAAAAATTAGCACTATTTTGTAATGTAAGAAAAAGTAGTGTAATACAAAATAAAACAGCAGACAATTTATATGCTGTACCACTAATGCTTGAAGAAGAAGGATTAGCAAGAGAAGTATGTAATCATATGAGATTAGATAGATATGTTCCAGATAATACAGAATGGCAAAAAATGATAGATAATATAAGAAGCATAGGAGATGAATCTGTAAATATAGGAATAGTAGGAAAATATATTCAACTAGAAGATTCATATTTGTCAGTAATAGAAAGTTTACATCATGCAGGATTTGCCAATAAAGTAAAAGTTAATATCAAATTAATAGATTGTGAAACAATAAATAAAGAAACAGCACAAGAAAAATTAAAAGGATTACAAGGAATAATAGTTCCAGGTGGATTTGGAAATAGAGGAATAGAAGGAAAAATAGAAACAATTAGATATGCTAGAGAAAATAAAATTCCATTCTTAGGAATATGTTTAGGTATGCAAATGGCAGTTGTAGAATTTGCAAGAAATGTATTAGGATTAAAAGATGCTAATTCAGCAGAATTTAATGAAAAAACAACAAATCCAGTTATACATATAATGGATGATCAAATAGGAATAGATAAAAAAGGTGGAACAATGCGTTTAGGAGCATATCCATGTATATTAAAAGAAGGAACATTAGCAAAAGAATTATATGGAAAAGAGCAAATTTCAGAAAGACACAGACATAGATATGAATATAATAATGAATATAAAGAAAGATTAGAAAAAGCAGGTTTAATATGTTCTGGAACATCACCAGATGGAAAATTAGTTGAAATAGTAGAATATAAAGAACATCCATATTTTATTGCAGGACAATTCCATCCAGAATTAAAATCAAGACCTAATAGACCAGCACCATTATTTATAGGATTAGTTAGAGCAGCAAAAAATGTAAAATAAATTATTCTAATATAAGAAAGGAATAAATTTTTATGAATAATGAATTTGAAAAATGGCAAGAAAAGTGTAAAGAATCAGGAAATAAAAGAAATGATTATTTGACTTGGGACGAATACTTTATGGCAATTGCAAAACTATCATCAAAAAGAAGTAAAGATCCTAACACACAAGTTGGAGCATGTATTGTAAGTAATGATAATAGAATATTATCAATAGGATATAATGGAGCACCAAATGGATTTGAAGATGAAAATTTTCCATGGGCAAGAGATGGAGAAAAAATTTATACAAAATATCCATATGTATGTCATGCAGAAATGAATGCAATTTTAAATTATAGAGGAACAAAAAAAGAATTTGAAAATGCAAAAATATATGTAGACTTATTTCCATGTAATGAATGTGCAAAATTAATAATTCAATCAGGAATAAAAGAAGTAATATATTTGTCAGATAAGTATAATGGAACAGATGAAAATATTGCATCAAAAAGATTATTTGACACATGTAAAGTTAAATATAAACAGATTGAATGTAAAGAAATAACAATTTAATAAAAATAGACTTATAGTTTGAAAATACTCAAATTATGGGTCTATTTTTTATATAATGAACATATAATTATTATGAATGTGAAGATTTTGTGAAAAATAAATAAAACTATTGACAAAGGAAAAAATAGGGTATATATTATTAGCAGTCAAACAAAAAGAGTGCTAATACAAAAAAGCTATTAAAACATAGCACTAATAGAGGAGGTAATATATTATGATAAAACCATTATCAGATAGAGTATTAATAAAAATGAAAGAAAAGGAAGAAACAACAAAGAGTGGAATAATATTGTCAAGTCAAGCACAAGAAAAACCACAAATTGCAGAAGTTATAGAAGTTGGACCAGGAAGAATGGTTGACGGAAAAAGAGAAGAATTAGAAGTAAAAAAAGGTGATAATGTAGTAGTAAGCCAATATGGTGGAACAAAAGTGAAATATGAAGGAGAAGAATACATCATATTAAGAGAAGAAGACATATTAGCAATAGTAAAATAAAAAAATTATATTAACAAATAATTTTAGGAGGTTGATTAATTATGGCAAAACAAATTAAATTTGGAGAAGATGCAAGAAAATCATTATTAGAAGGAGTTAATAAATTAGCAGATACAGTAAAAGTAACATTAGGACCAAAAGGAAGAAATGTTGTGTTAGATAAAAGTTTTGGAGCACCATTAATTACAAATGATGGTGTAACAATAGCTAAAGAAATTGAATTAGAAGACAAATTTGAAAATATGGGCGCACGTCTTGTAAAAGAAGTATCTACAAAAACAAATGATGTTGCAGGAGATGGAACAACAACAGCAACAGTTTTAGCACAAGCAATGATTAAAGAAGGAGTTAAAAATGTAGCAGCTGGAGCAGATCCAATGGCAATAAAAAGAGGTATAGAAAAAGCTGTTGATGGAGCTGTAGCAGAATTAAAAGAAATTACATCACCAGTTAATGGAAAAGAAGATATAGCAAGAGTTGCAAGTATATCAGCAAATAATACAGAAGTTGGTGAATTAATAGCTGATGCAATGGAAAAAGTATCAAAAGATGGTGTAATAACAATTGAAGAATCAAAAACATCACAAACAGAATTAAATGTAGTAGAAGGAATGCAATTTGACAAAGGATATGTATCACCATATATGGTAACAGATACAGAAAAAATGGAAGCAATTGTAGATAATCCATATATTTTAATAACAGATAGAAAAATAAGCAATATTCAAGAAATATTACCATTACTAGAAAACTTAATGCAATCATCAGGAAAACTAGTTATAGTATGTGATGATATTGAAAGTGAAGCATTATCAACATTAATACTAAATAAATTAAGAGGCGTATTAAATGTAGTTGCAGTTAAAGCTCCTGGATATGGAGATAAGAGAAAAGCTATGTTACAAGATATAGCAATTTTAACAGGTGGTGAAGTAATTACATCAGATTTAGGATTGGAATTAAAAGACACAACAGTTGAACAATTAGGTAGAGCAAGACAAATTAAAGTTCAAAAGGAAAATACTATTATTGTTGATGGTATGGGAGACAAAAATGAAATTCAATCAAGAGTTAACCAATTAAAAGCTCAAATTGCTGAAGAAAAGAGTGAATTTGAAAAGGAAAATTTGCAAGAAAGATTAGCAAAAATAGCTGGTGGAGTTGCTGTAATTGGTGTTGGAGCAGCTACAGAAGTTGAAATGAAAGACAAAAAACTAAGAATAGAAGATGCACTTTCTGCAACTAAAGCAGCTGTAGAAGAAGGTATTGTTGCAGGTGGAGGAACATCATATGTTAACATTATACCAAAAGTAGAGAAAGTAGTAGAAAGCTTAAAAGAAGATGAAAAACTTGGTGGAAAGATTATATTAAAAGCTTTAGAAGAGCCAGTTAAACAAATTGCAATAAATGCAGGACTTGAGCCAGCAGTTATTCTAGAAAATGTAAAAGCTTCACCAGCTGGAGTTGGATTCGATGCCGGAAAAGAAGAATATGTAGACATGAAGAAAGCCGGAATTGTAGACCCTACAAAAGTTTCAAGAAGCGCACTTCAAAATGCTGCATCAGTAGCTTCAATGATATTAACAACAGAAAGTATAGTAACAGACAAGAAAGAACCAAAAGCTTTTTATAGTGTACTAAATGCTAGTGTTAAAAATATAGATGATATTTGTCTTAGAAACTCAGTCATAAATATTTTAAAAAAATGTAATTTAAAAGAAAATGTATTAAATATTTGGTCAGCAAATGGGCTAGGAATTGATCAAAATTCAAATTCAATACATAGGTTTAATGAAATAAAGAAATTAAGAAAAATGCAAAAATTTGCAAATTTAAGATATAATGATATACCAGTAACAATTCCAAGTCCTATGTCATATCCTGGTGAGTTTACTTTTGATAGAAGTCCTGAAAATAAAGCGCTGTATGATTATATAATAAGGTTATATAGTAAAAATAACTTAAAATATATTTTTTCATTTCATTCAACCGGTGGAGAGGTTTATGGTATGCCATCATCATGTTTTAATAATGAATGTAAAATGTTAAGATATTTTGAGGCAATAAAAAAATATTGTGAAATTACAGGATATAAAAAAATAGATGATAAATTTAAATATGGAGTTATGGATTATTACAGAGAAGTATTAAATAATGTTTTATGTCTTACGATTGAACTTTCTTTATTAAATGCTAATCCAATAGGACCTTTTTCTGATATATTAAGTTTAGAAAAGGAGGTAGTAAAAAATAAAAATGCAATATTAAAGTTAATATCCATGTAATATTACTTTTTAATAAAATGTAAAATTATAGTAATTATGTAATTTTTTTACAATAGTGTGCCATTAAATAAAACAAATGTTAAATTTGAATTTAAGATATTAAATTAATAAAAAAATATTGATTTTATATTAAATTTCTGTTATACTAGATATATAGTGTTTTTTTTATGTAGTATTTGAGGTGTATATAGGAATGAAAAAGTATAATTTAACGTATCCACAAAAAAACATTTGGCTTATGGATAAATTTGATGGTAAAAGCAATATTAATGTTATTGCAGGAGCAGTAAATGTTTCTTCATCTTTTGCTGTATCTAAATGTATTTTAGCTGTTAATGAGTTAATTAGAACTAACGAAACTATTAGGACTAGTGTGTTTGAGGAAAATGGGCAAGTATTTCAAGAAGTAATGCCATATGAATATCAAGAAATAGAGATCGTAGATACGTCGTTAATAGATGATAGTAAAAAAATATCATATATTAATGACTGGATTTTACGACCTCTTTTTTTAGGAAAAAATTCTAAACTTTATGAATTTAAAATATTTGATAATAAAGATGGAAGTGGCATGATTGCGTTTAAAATTCATCATATGTTGGCAGATGCGTGGACATGTAGTAAAATTGCTACGCTTGCTATAAAGTATATGGAAAGCGATAAAAGTGAATTTGATAAAATAGTACCGTTATATAGCTATACAAATTATATAACGACTGAAGAAGAATATAAACAATCGGAAAAAATAAAAAAAGATGAGGTATTTTGGAAAGAATATTTAAATGATATGAACGAGGTAGTATCATTTAAAAATAATAAAAAGACAAATACAACTAGTGCTAAAAGGTATACAGTAAATCTTGATAAAGAACTAACAAATGATATATATAAGTATTGTAAAGAAAACAAAATATCACCGTACACACTTTTTTTAGCGTCACTTTATACATATATTTATCGTGCGTATAATAAAAGTGATATTGTAATAGGTACACCAGTTTTAAATAGAGCAAATTTTAAGGAAAAGCAGACTTTTGGACTTTTTATATCAACGGTTCCTATGAGAGTAAAAATAGAAAAGAATGAAAAAATACTTGATTTAGCAAAAAAAATTGCAATAGGGACACTTAGCATTTTTAGGCATCAAAGGTATCCATACTCAAAAACTTTAGAATATGTTCATGAAAATACTAATATAAAAGAAAATTTATACAATGTATTACTTTCTTATCAAAATGCTAAAGCTGAGATGATTGATGAAGAAAAATATAGTACTACTTGGTTTTTTCAAAATAATATAAATGATGAACTTCAAATACATATAACAGATTTTGATGATTCAGGTTTACTTAGTATAAGTTATGATTATAAAGTAGAACTTTTTGAAGAAAAAGAAGTAGAACTAATACACAAAAGACTTATGAATATTATAGAATCTGCAATGTCAGATAATTTTATTAGTGTTGAAAATGTAAACATAATTTCAAAAACAGAAAAAGATATTTTGCTTTTTGATGTAAATAATACTTCAAAAGTATATAATACAGAAGATTTACTAATTGATGTATTTGAAAAAAATGTGGCTAAAAATCCAGATAAAATTGCTTTGGTAGTAGATGGCAAGAAGTATTCATATTTTGATTTAGATATGGCATCTAATAATTTTGCAGACTATCTTTTTACATACTTTGGTGTAAAGGAAAATGATATTATTCCAGTTATAATGAAAAGAGATGAAAAGTTAGTAATATCTTTACTTGCAATATTAAAACTTGGTGCAACTTATGTACCAGTAGACTATAAATTTCCAGAAGCAAGAGTAAGAGATATGATAGATGGTGCAAGTGTTATACTAACTAATAAAAATTTAGAATATAGTTTTGATGAAAATATAAATGTTGTTAATTTGTCTGATAGCAATAAACTATGTAGTATTTGTAAAAAAGAAAACTTTGATAAAGAATTAAACAAAAAAATAAAAAATAAATTAAAATTAAAAAGAAATACACCAAGTGATAAGAAGATAGAATATATTATATATACATCTGGATCTACTGGAAAGCCAAAGGGAGTTATGGTTTCATCTAAAAATTTAATTAATTTTTTGTATGGAATAAGTGATAAACTTAAATTTAATCAAGATATGAAAATGGTTTCAATAACTACAATTAGTTTTGATATATTTGGACTTGAAATATGGGGTAGTTTCTTTAATGGTGCAACTTTGATACTTGCAAATGATATAGAAAGTATAGATCAGTTTGCACTAAATAACTTGTGTAAAGAACAAGAAGTTAACGTGATACAAACTACACCAACAAAGCTAAAAATGTTACTTACTCAGTCTGATAACTTGGAAGATATACATTTTATAAAAAATATGAAGAAAATTTTAATTGGTGGAGAAGCAGTGCCAGATAGCTTTGTAAATTATTTAAGAAAATTAACTTCTGCTAGTATTTACGATGTGTATGGTCCATCTGAGACTACTATTTGGTCAACTGTAAAAGATATTACGTGTAGCAAAGTAAATGCTGGAGTTCCAATTCAAAATACAAAGTTATATATAGTTGATGAAAATGAAAGATTACTTCCACTTTGCTGTGAAGGTGAGCTTTGTATATCTGGTGATTCAGTAGCAATGGGATATTTTAAAAGAGAAGATCTTACAGATAAGGTATTTAAAAAATTAAATTTTGCAGACGAAGTAGTATATAAAACTGGTGATTTAGCAAAGATTGATATAAATTATGAGCTTACCATACTTGGAAGAGTAGATTTTCAAGTAAAAATAAATGGACAAAGAGTGGAACTTGAGGAAATTGATAAGTTGATCCAAGAAAATGATGAAATAAAATCATGCGCTACTGTTTTAAATAGTGATAAAAAATTAGTATGTTTTTATGTAAGTAAAGATGGAAATAAAGTAGAAGCTGAAAAGCTAAAGGAGAGTCTGCTTACTAAGCTTCCAACATATATGGTACCAAATTTTTATATATGTCTTAATGAAATGCCAATGACATTAAATAATAAAATAGATAGAAAAGCATTGATAAAAATGGATATTAAAGAATTTATGGAAAATGAGGTAGAAAAAGCTAAAGTAATGCCAAATACTCAAATTGAATCTTTAATATATGATGCATGGAAAAAAGTATTAAAAAAAGATAATTTTGGAATAGATGATAGCTTTTTTGAACTTGGTACGGATTCACTTGATGCAATAAATATACAAATAGAATTGATGTCAAAAAACATACATATAGAATATTCTGACTTATCAAAGTATCAAACAATACGAAAATTAGCAAAGAAAATTGAAATAAATGAAAGTAAAATCGAATATAAAATTGAAAATTTTGATAAGGATTATAGTAATATATTACAAAAAAATAAAGAGGTGTATTTACCAAGTAAGTATAATGTAAAAAATGTAATATTAAGTGGTGCAACAGGATTTTTGGGAGCTCACATTTTGGCTGAAATTCTTTCGAGTACAAATTCTAAAGTATTTTGCTTAATTAGAGTAAAAAATGGTCTTAGTGCTACTAAAAGAATAAAAAATACGCTTAACTATTTCTTTGATGATAAATATGATAAGTTTATAGGAACAAGAATTATACCAATAGAGGCAGATATAACTAATATGGATAATTTTGGTATTAATAAACAAGATATGGACGTTATAAAAAATGGAGACATAAACTTTTTTGTTCATTCTGCAGCTTGTGTGAAACATTATGGAAGAATAACTAACTTTTCTAGTATAAATATTGGCGGAACAAGAGCTGTTGCTAATTTTTGCTATGAAAATAAAATAAACATGATACATATATCAACGCTTAGCGTATCTGGAAATGCCTTTGAAACAACGTATACTAGAAGTACTAATACAGAGGCTATATTTGATGAATCTTCATTTTATCAACATCAAAATTTAAATAATGTTTATGTTTATACGAAATTTAGGGCAGAAGAAATTGTACTTGATTATATGGAAAAAGGCCTAAATGCAAATATTTTAAGAATTGGAAATTTAACGAGTAGGTACTATTGTCCAAAGTTTCAATCAAATGTTGAGGAAAATGCTTTTGCAGGTCGTATTAAAACATTTATAGAACTTGGATACATGCCTGATGAAAAATTAAATGTAGAGTTTTCTCCTATTGATTTAACGGCTCAGGCTATTATAAAAATTATTGAATATTTTAATATGCAAAATACAATATTTCATGTATTTAATCATAATCACGTAAGTATAAAAAGATTAATAGGAATTTTAAAGGATTTAGGAATGGAGGTTGTGCAACTTCCAAATGATGAATTCTCAAAACGTATAAAGGATATATTAGCCAGCGATAAGAAATATTTAATAAGAGGAATAATTAATGATTTAGATGAAGATGCCAAACTAGATTATAGTTCAAATGTAAAAATAAAGTGTAATGTAACAAAAGAGTATATGAAAAATATTGGTTATGAATGGAAAAAAATAACCAATGAGTATATAATTAACTACTTAAAGTGCTTAAGAGATTCTGGATTTATAAATTTTTAAAATAAATTAAGATTATAAATTTACAGATTAAATTGTTTATGTTATAATTTTGGTGATAAAAGTAGTGTAAAAATGTGATAATATTTTATTATATGGCAATTAGTTTTAAATAATTTATTGCCATATAATTTTGTTTTTATACTATAAGAGAGGGGATATATATGATTGAAACTATACTACTTGGAGTTGCAATTATTGCACTTACATGTATGCTTATTTATTTAAATAAAAAAAATGATAAAAGTGATATAGCTAAGACTATGAAATTACTATTTGTGCTTTTTATAATTTGGTGTTCAAGCTTATTGGTTCAAAAGATTTTTATATATTCAGGACTTAATATAAATCCTATATATTTTGATTATTTTGCATATATAGGTATATGTTATACTTTTCCAACTGCATATATTATATCTGCACTTTATGAAAATAAAGATAAAAGAATCTCTAAAAGAAGTCTACTATTTTATGTAATACCTACAATATGTCTATTATTTCTTTGGACAAATGACTTGCATCATTTATTTTATATTAAATATTCTGTTAATTTTAATGAAACCATATATGGACCAGTATTTAATATAAATTCTGTATATTCGTACTTACTTGTAGCAATATTTGATATAAAATTAATTAGGGCGTCTATAAAGAAATCTGGATTTTTCTCACGTCAAACTTTCCTTATAATACTTGGTGGCATGATTCCGGTAATACCAAATGTTTTAGGAGTTTTAAAAATAATAGATATATCAATATATGTAACGCCTACATTATTTACATTTACAGCTGTTTGTTATGCACTTGCAATATTCAAATACAAAGCATTAAACATTACACCAATTGCATTTAAGACAGTAATAGACACTATGTCTGATGCTTTTATAGTTATATCTAATGATGGTACTGTTGTAGACTATAACAAGACATTTGAAAATAAGTTTAAAGAATTTTTTAATAAATATGATGAGAAAACATATGATAATTTATTTGATTACTTAGATAAAAGCAAAATAATTAGTAAAAATGACTTATACGAAAAAATAGAATTAACTAGAAAAAATGGTGAAATAATTACTGAAGAATATCACATAAAAGTAGATGAATTTGATAGATATTTTGAGGTTGATATTCACCCAATATCTGCAAGGAATGATGCTAAAGACTACATTGGTACATTACTTCTTTTTAAAGATATAACTCAGCATAAATTAGATATGGAAGAGTTAAAAATGAAACAAGATATAATAGTAAAACAAGGGCAATTAGTTTCTATTGGTGAATTAGCAGGTGGGGTAGCTCATGATATAAATACTCCTATATCAGCTATAAAAACAGGAATTTTAATGCTAAATACAATGGAATCTTCGAAAACAGAAGAAGAAAAAGAAATATTACAAAGAATGGATAATTGTGCAACTAGGATAATAAATATTGTAAATAGTATGAGAAATCAAATAAGAAACCTTGGTGGGACAACAAATGTAAAATTTAAAATTGCAGATGTAGTAAATGATGTAAAGGTTATAACTTATCATGAAATATATAAGAATAAATCTACTATAGATGTTGAGATACAAGGAGACGTTACTATTAAAGGTGATCCTACAAAACTTGGACAAGTACTTACTAATTTAGTAGTAAATGCTGCACAAGCATATAATGAAAATGGTGGAAAGATTATATTGCGTGTAGGTAAACTAAATGATGATATAGCATTTATTGATGTAATAGATTTTGCAGGTGGAATAGATGAGAGTATTGCTCCATTTGTATTTAAAAATATACTTACAACTAAAGGAACAAATGGAACTGGACTTGGACTTTATCTTGCATATTCTGTAGTAAAGGGCGAATTTAATGGTGAAATTGATTTTAGTACTAAAAAAGGAAAAGGAACTACTTTTCATATTAGAATTCCAATTGCAAAATAATAAAAAAGCATAATTTAAGCTAATAGTTGTATTAAAAAAAGAAAAAATAAAAAAAATAAGGTGAACTGAAAGATTAAGGTTCATCTTTTTTTAGTTATATAATAATTAAAAAGATTAGAAAAATTGATAAAATAAAGCAAGTATATGCTATAATTTTAAAAAGTATGTTGAATCAGCTAATAAAATTTGATATAATAGTTAAGATTTATATATAAATTATTAAATAATCTATTTAAGGAGGATACGACTATGGAAAATATTTGTAGTTGTGAGCAAGAAAATTTTGACATTGGTAGTTTTTATATTAAGGAGGTATTAAAAAATGGAAAACCTTTCCCAAGAAATACTTGGAAAGATAAAGACGGTAATATAAATTATGATAATGCAAAAATTGTTGTAAAATTATTAATTGAAGATGTACTAAAATGGTCAGACAAGCAGGTTGTTTCGAATTTATCAGCAGATACATTTAAATCAAATAAACTTTTTTCTATGTTAAACCGGGTATTTAATTATAGTGTATTTAATGCTATTGACGCTGCATATCCAGGAAAGTATAAGCCATGGTTATTTAAAAGAGTAACCCAGGATTACTGGAATTTAAATACTGCTAAAGAGGCCACTATATGGTTAGTTAATGAAAGACTTAAAATAAAGGAAGAAGAAATCCCTACTAAGTTAAGTGTTAGAGTGTTTTATGCTAATGGACTTGCTGGAATGATACAAAAATTATTTAATGCTAGTTTGTTTGCTACCGTAAATAATGCTTATCCTAATAAATTTGCACCATGGATGTTTACAAAAGTTTCTGATGGCTATTGGAATAAGCAAACAGGTGTAGAGGCTTTAAAATGGTTAATAGAGAAAAAGCTTAAATGGGGAGAAAAAGAGGTTAAGCGCTATTTTTCTGTAAAAGTACTTAAAGATTATGGTCTTACAGCTATGTTAGATATAGTCTTTAAAGGTAGCCCATATGTTGCAATTAATACTGCTTATCCAAATTTATATAAACCGTGGCAATTAGCACATACACCGACTAGATATTGGAATAAAAAAACAGCAAAGGAAGCAACAATTTGGCTTATAGAAGAAAAACTTCATTTTACAGATGAAGATATTTTTACTAAGTTGTCAAGAAAAGTTTTTTGTGACAATGGACTTTCTAGTATGTTAGGTAATGTATTTAGATGGAATATTTTTGATGCGGTTGATAATGCTTATCCTAATAAATATAAGCCGTGGCTTTTTTCTTCATTTAAGTTTTGTGGTAGATTTTGGAGCGAAAAAATAACTAAGGAGGCAATTATTTGGTTAATAGAAGAAGAACTTAAATTAAAAAAAGATGAAATATTAGATGTACTTACAATTGAAGTATTTCATAAATATATGCTTGATGGAGTGCTAAATAAATTCTTTAATGGTGATATAGTTGCAGCAGTAAATAGTGTATATCCAGATATAAATAGTGTTGCTTAGTTTTATTGTTATTGTATCATTACTGTAAAATTGTTATAATAAAATATCAAATAATCTTTATGAGGTAAATATAATATGAATGATAGAGATGATAAAATTATTTTTGGGGAAATTGATGTAAAAGAATATTATTTAGAAGAAGTCTTAACTAAAAATAAGCGCTTCCCAAAAGGAATATGGGAAATCGAAAATCCATTACGTTTTGATATAGCACGGGTTTTAACTAAAACGTTAATTGAGGAGGTATATAAGTGGTCACCAGAAGAAGTTATTGCAAATCTTACTCAAAGTAAATTTGTTCAAAAAAAGCTTGGAATAATGTTTAGAGAAGTATTTAATTGTAACTTATTTAATGCAATAGATAATGCATATCCAGGTCAGTATTACCCATGGCAACTTACAAGAGTTACCAAAAAGTATTGGAATAAGGAAACAGCAAAGTTAGCTACAAAGTGGGTGATAGAACAAAAGCTTAAGTGGAACGAAGAAGAAATTATAAAAAATTTAACTTCAAGGGTACTTGTTAGTAATGGGCTTTCTGGAATGCTCAATATTGTATTTGATAATAGACCTTTTGAGGCTATTGATAATGCATATCCAGGAAGATTTAAAATATGGCAATTTAGTCGTGTTCCAGATTTTTATTGGAATGAAGATACGGCTAAAGAGGCAATAAGATGGCTTATAGATGTTAAATTTAAATGGAACAAGAAACAAGTTGAAAACAATTTAAATTACACTGTACTAAAGGTAAATAAGCTTAATTGGATGCTTAAAGTGGTATTTGATAATGACTTATTTGCAGCAATTGAGTGTGCATATCCTGGGGTATATCAAAGAAAAGATTTAAAAGCATTAAAAAAATATATTGTAAAAGATGGTACTTTAGTTGAATGTTGGAATGAAGAAAAAGCTAAAAAAGCAATCATTTATCTTATAGAGGAGAAATTGAAATGGTCAAAAGAAGAAGTATCAAAAAATCTTACAAGAAAAGTTTTTAGAGAAAATGGACTTGGTAGTATGTTTAATACGGTATTTAATAATAGTACATTTGCAGCTTTAGAGTGTGTATATCCAAAAGTGTATAAACCTTGGTTACTAAAAAAGATTCCAAAGGGATACTGGGATGAAGATACAGCTAAAGAGGCAGTGATATGGTTGGTTGAAGAACAACTTCATATGGATCCTAAAGAGGCATTAAATAAGCTTACACAAGAAGACTTTAAAAAGTATAGACTTTCTGGTATGCTTAGTAAAATTTATTATAATGACATAGTTATTGCTATAACTAGTGTGTACTCAAAAATATAAAAGTAAAACTAGTGTTTGTTATTGATAACTTAGACGTATTATATGTACGTCTAGGTTATTTTTTTTAATTCTCTCATAAATTTATACTTTTAAAATAATTTTATAAGAGTAGTAAGAAAGTAATCAAAAAAGGCTTAAAGAATATACTCTAATTTGTTTGTATATTTTTTAAGTCTTTTTTAATCATTTTTTGGACAAATAGAATTAACTGGACATTCAAGACAATTTGCTCTTCTGGCAATACAAAATTTTCTTCCGTGATAAACAAGTATGTGATTTATTATATTCCAGTATTTTTTGTCAAATTTTTTCATGAGATCTTTTTCTATGCTCTCTTGTGTTAAGGAATTAGAAAATCCCATTTTTCTTGACTCTCTTGTAACGTGTGTATCAACAGCAATACCCTCAACTTTTCCAAAGCATTCTTGCAATATAATATTAGCAGACTTTCTACCAATACCTTTTAAAGAAGTTAAATCTTCCATAGTAGATGGAACATTACCATTAAATTTCGTTAAAATGATATTAGCAGTTTCTTTAATAGATTTTGCCTTGTTTTTATAAAAGCCACAAGGCATTATAATTTGTTCTATAGAATTTAATTTAGCAGAAGATATAGCTTCTACATTTGGGTAAGCTTTAAAAAATATCGGAACAATTTTATTTACTCTTTCATCTGTACATTGAGCAGCAAGTATTAATGCTACTGTAAGTTCAAGTGGAGTAGTGTAGTTAAGACCACATTTTGCATCTTTGTAGTAAGTATTTAAAATATCTATAATTTTATGTGCATTTTTTTTAGAAGTACATATATACTTTTTTTTACTTTTGTCTAATATTTCATTTTCCATAAATAATCACCTTTAAAATTTTTTTTCATAATATATACTATACATGTATTGTATAACATTTTATATGTTTTGTCAAAAGGAGGAATAACATGTTTACTGGAGGATTTAGAAAAACAATTGGCTTATTTTTTCTGGCTTTAGGAGTAGGAGTAGGACTTAGCATTATTCTTCCTATTTGGTGCTGGGTAGCAATTGTTGCAATTGCAGTTATCATAACTGGAATTGCATGGTTATTTTGCTAAAAGGAGGTAATTTTTATATGAAAGTAGTTATATATCAACCAGGAAAATTTATGAAAATGATTTTAAGAACTATCTTTAAAATATAATAGTAATATAATAGATATTATGTTAAAAAATAACTCTTTTAGATAAATTCTTTTAAGAGTTATTTTATATGTTTAAAATATAAGATATAAAGTATAAAGTAAAAAATAAAAAGTAATAATAATATGTAAAGACAAGAAAATAAGAATAAAAAAATATGAAAAGAATAAATCTTTCCATATACAAAAGTATCACTAAATGACTTAATAAATCAAAAATAATAAATTAATAAATAAATCAATAAATTAAACTCTTTCAACTTTGCCACTTCTTAAACATCTAGTACAAACATTTACTTTCTTTGGAGTTCCATTAACATTTGCTCTTACAGTTTGAACGTTTGGTTTAAAAGTTCTTGATGTTCTTCTGTGAGAGTGACTTACTTGCATTGAGTAATTTACTTCTTTATCACATATTTCACATTTTGCCATTTTAAAAGCCCCCTTTTTAATTAAATAACTAATTACTAAAACATTTTAACATAAAAAACTCAAATAATCAAGTTTTTTAAAATCATTTAAAAAAAAACATGACTTTTAATGTTAAAATTGTATTTTACCGTATATCTAAAAATAAAGGGAAAAGAAAAATGTATTTACTTTTACCCTTTACCTAGACTAATGTGATATAGTTTATTATGTAACTAAACTATATTTTTAAAATTGTACCAGTTCCTTGAACTTTTTCTAATTCATTTGCTTTAAATCCATTACTTAAAACAACTGTATCATCTTTCTTTAAAAGTCCTTTTTCTTTTAAAGATTCAATACCTTTTGCAAGTAAAGATGAAAAATCTTTTTCACCAGATACTAATATTGGGTATACATTTTGCTCAACAGCCATTTGTCTATAAGTTTGTTCATTAGCAGTTATAAGATAAATAGGACAAGCTGGTCTTAAGCTAGATAACATTGTGCCAGTTTTTCCAGTTTCAGATACTGCAACTATAGCATCAGCATTTGAAAACATAGCAGAACAACATACAGAGAAGTTAGCTTGTTTTGTAAATGTATCTTCACTAGCATTATCTTTTTTAGAAAGTGCTAATTTTTCAATATTTTTCTTTTTAAATCTACCCCAATAACAAATATCTTTTTCAGTAGCTTCAACTATTCTTGCCATAGATTCAACAGCTTTAACAGGATAATCACCTTGTGCAGATTCACCAGATAACATTACACAAGAAGAACCATCGTATACTGCATTAGCAACGTCTGAT
>ERZ825137.2762-NODE-2762-length-19746-cov-5.377533_pt1 | contig 19746 bp, 23 predicted proteins | sample MGYA00519873_ERZ825137 | MGnify/ENA primary metagenome ERZ825137 (study PRJEB31778, sample SAMEA3449190) | human gut metagenome | biome: human gut; feature: human-associated habitat; material: faeces | place: United Kingdom | collected 2010/2012 ...
AATAATTTAGCCTCTAGTTTGGAAGTGATAAGCATCTTTTCTGCTTCTCGAGTTTTTATTATATATACTTAATTTCTCTTGTCAACAAACTCGACAAATGTCGACAAAATTAGAACCTAAAAAATATAATTTTTTTAAACCAAAATAAAACTGCGTTTTTACACGCAGTCTACATAAGTGTCATTTAGACAACGAATAACGCAGCAGCAAGATAAATCCATTGTGAAGAAACTATTTGTTGCTAAGTATGGTTGAGAATTACAACAGCTTTCTTCTGGATTTTGTATTAACACTCTAAATGTTGCCGTATTACCATCTAATTTTTCTACTCTAAATACATTAGAACATTCATAACTACAATTGTTTACTTGAGGATTACTACATACAGTGGTTAAATCTTTGCTAACTGGCATACTCCAAGGACATCCGTTTCCACTGCAAGTATACAACATTACTGGTCTAGTATTGCAAATTAAGCAATTTGGTCCTCCACCTAACATAGGTCTATCACATGAATCTAAGCATGATTCTGGACAAGCGTTTTGTTGTAAGATAAGGATTACTTTTAGGATATCAGCAATACTATTATTAGTTCCACAGCAGTTTTCAGTATTATTCATAAAATTTTCACCCTTTCATATATACTCACTATATTTTATGATTGAGTGATAAATAGGTTCTTAAATTATTTAAAAATGTATATACATTCTAAAATAGTCATTATCCTTTTTATATAAAGCAATATTGTTTCCTTCATGTTTAAATAAAATATATTTATTTTCTATATCCAATTTTAACTTTACACCATTAGTAACATCTTTTAAATAAGTATCATTTTCAATTACATATATATCCATTACATCTTCAATATCTATAAGTTTATAGTTACCATTTTCAATATCTTCAAGTGTATAAGAATCCCTTATATCAAATATACCTTGTTTAATACGTATTAAATCAGTCATTGTAGCAAAAGTATTTAATGATGAACCAATATCTCTAATTAAACTTCTAATATAAGTTCCCTTAGAAACTAAACATTTTATTTTAACTATATCTTTATTTATATCTATTACTTCAATATTTTTAATATCAACTTTTCTTTTAGGTAAAACTACATTTTCTCCATTTCTTGCATATTCATATAACTTTCTTCCATTTATTTTAACTGATGAATAAATTGGTACCTCTTGATCATAAACACATTTATAACCGGCTATTACATTTCTTATTTCTTCTTCAGTTACAGTTACATCTTTTTCATCAAGTATTTCCCCTGTTATATCTAAAGTATCTGTTAAAATACCAAGTTTAAAGGTAGCAATATATTCTTTAAATGTTTGAGTTAAATCTTCACATAACTTAGTATATTTACCGATTACTACAACTAAAACACCTTTAGCTATTGGATCAAGTGTTCCTGTATGTCCAATTTTTTTAGTGTTAAAAATTTTACTTAATTTGTTTACAACATCTCTGCTTGTAAAACCTTCACTTTTATTAACAATAAGTATTCCGTTCATAAAAAACTCTCCTAAGAGTATTATAAACTTAAAGAGTATTAAAATCCATAAATTTTAATACTCTATTAAATTATCTGTACTTGTTTCAATAATATAATTTATTTTATCTAAAGCATTACTATATTTATAAGCGTTTGATTCAAAAAGTAAATATAAAGAATTATTATAATAACTTATTTGTTCAAGCATTGGTGGTAAAGTATATTTTTTTAAATAGTTTTCATACGTACTTTTTCCATCTTCATATAAGTAAACATATAAGTTAGATGAAAATATACGACCAAAAGAACTACTTAATATCATATATTTTTTATTATCTTTGTTTATAAAATCAATACCTTGAATTTTTTCATTTACTGAAAAGCTTTCTATATATGTGAGTTTTATCTTGGATACTTGACTTTCAATTAAATATTTTTTTATTAAACATGGGCTATTTTTGTTAAATGATCCGATATATAAATAACCATCATCTACAGTTAAATAAGCTATTTCCTTTTTATCTTTATTTTTATAGTGAATTAGATCACTTCCTAAATATTCAAATTTATGAATATAGTTAACTTTATTCTTAGTAAAAAAATCAAAAACATTATAGGCAAGAAGCAAATCATCTTCTCCTGGTACAAATATTAAATTGGTGTTCTTATCATAACTTATACCTCCAACATGAGAATTCATATCAAATTCAACTTTATTTATGATTTTTCCACTTTCATCTAGTATGTAACAAAGTGAATTTCTATTTTCTTCAAAATAACCAGTTATAAAAATATAGGAGTTTACTATTTCTATCCCTTGGGGAATAAATCCTTCATCACTTGGAACCTTTATAAAAGCGTTTTTTATATTTTTCTCTAAACTAGGATATTTATAAAGAATTGATTTTACTTCATCAATAATAGTTGGTCTTTTGCTTAATTTTTCCAAAAGTGGTTCACCTGTTTCTAATCGATTTCTATCAATTGTATTACTAATAATATATTTATGATGATTATCTCTGGTGGATAACAATAAAATTAAAACAATTATTATTATAAATAAAACTTTTTTCATAATGTAGCCTTTCTACTATAATAACGATTTAAACTGCCAAAAAGTTACAAAAATTGGAACTTTATTATAACATAAAAAAAGAATAGTTTATTATTCACTATCCTTTTCATGTATTTCTTTTATGATATGTTCAATATTCATACCATATTCAATCGAATTATCATATTTAAATATTAATTTTGGTGTATGTCTTATTTCAATTGTGTTTGCAAGTTTTGTTCTTAAATAACCTGCTGTATCATCATTAAGTTCACTCTCTATTTCTTTTGGATCTTTATCCAAGTGAGTTGTGAAATAGACATATGCAAATGATAAATCACTTGTTACATCACATCCAGTAATATTAATATTTTTTAAAATAGAATCATGAGCTTCAAGCAAACAAATGCTACTTAATTCATTTGCTATATGAGCTCCTATTTTTTTTACTTTAATTTGATTCATTTTTATCCTCTTTTTACTTCAACGTTTTCATATGTTTCAAAAACGTCTCCTTCTTTTATATCATTGTAACCTTCAATTGTTATACCACATTCAAAGCCGTTTTTAACTTCTTTAACAGAATCTTTTCCTCTTTGAACACTTGATACTTTACCATCATAGATAATTACACCATCTCTGATTACACGAACATTGCTACCATTTTTAATAACTCCACTAGTTACATAAGAACCAGCTATTGTTCCAACTTTAGAGAATTTAAACAATTGTCTTACTTCAGCAGAACCAGTAGTTACTTCTTCATATTCAGGATCTAACATACCTTTCATTGCTGCTTCCATGTCCTCAACTAATTTATATATAATTGTATAAAGACGCATATCAACACTGTATTCTTTAGCAACTTCACGAGTCTTGTTGCTTGGTACTACATTAAATCCAATAACAATAGCATTACTTGCTTGAGCTAAGATAATATCGCTTTCAGTAATAGTTCCAATTCCACTTCTGATCACTTTTACTTTAACGCCTTCAACTTCAATTTTCTCTAATGAATTTTTAACTGCTTCTTCTGAACCTCTAACATCACATTTTAATACTACATTTATCTCTTTTATACCAGATTGAATATTAGCAAATAATTCTTCTAAAGATAATGTTTTTGGTTTTGCCGTTTGTTCTTTAGCTTGAATTCTTCTCTTTTCAGCTATATCTCTTGCTTGTTTTTCTGATTCAAATGCCATGAATTTATCTCCAGCACTTGGATTATCAGAAAGACCTGTTATTTCAACTGGTGTTGATGGACCAGCATCAATTATATCTTTTCCTAAATCATTTTTTAGTGTTCTAACACGTCCATGAGTTGTACCAACAACGATTGGATCACCTAAACGTAAAGTACCGTTTTGGATTAGAATTGTAGCAACTCCACCTAGATTTTTATCAATTCTTGATTCAATTACTGTACCACTTGCATATCTATTTGGATTAGCTTTTAATTCATTTACTTCAGCAATAGCAAGAATTGTTTCTAGAAGTTTATCAACTCCTTCACCAGTTTTAGCGCTGATTTTAACAAATGGATATTCTCCACCCCATTCTTCTGGAGTTATGTTTATTTCAGCCATCTCTGTCATAACTTTATCTGGATTAGCATTTGGTCTATCAATCTTATTAACAGCAACAACAATTGGAACATTTGCAGCTAAAGCATGATCAATTGCTTCTTTAGTTTGAGGCATTACACCATCTTCAGCTGATACAATAATAATAACGATGTCAGTTACACTTGCTCCTCTTGCACGCATTTCAGTAAATGCAGCATGTCCTGGAGTATCGATAAATGTTAACTTTTCTCCATTATAATCTATTTGATAAGCACCAATTGCTTGAGTGATTCCACCAGCTTCTCCATCTACTACATGCGAGTTTCTTATGTAATCTAGCAAAGTTGTTTTACCATGGTCAACATGTCCCATAATAGTTATTACTGGAGGACGTTTAACTAAATTAGCCTCATCTTCAATAATTTCATAATTTTCAAAATTAATGATATCTTGAGTTTCTTCTTTCTTTAATGTTTTATTATATTCTGATGCAACTATTAATGCTGTATCAAAATCTATTGTTTGAGTAAGACTTAAAAGAAGACCTAAACTAATAAGTTTAGCTACTAGTTCTGAACCACTTACACCTAAAACATTAGCTAAATCACCAACTGTCATATTTTCTTTATATAATACAATTGAATCATCACTAGAACTTGTATTACTAGTTAATTTTTCTTTATTCTTATACATTTCTTTTTTCATTTTAGCATAATCTTTATTTGATGCTTCTTTGTCTTTTTGTTTTTTTACTTTTTCTTTAGATACAGTATGTGAGTTATTAATTGATTTTATATTATCATAATCCATAATATCATCAATTACCTCATCAAGAGTATCGGCTTCATCAAAATCAAGTTCTGTATCTGAATCAATTAGATTCATACAATTATCCAACATAATTATTGCTTCATCATCTAACATATCATCTTTAGAATTAATTTTTATTCCTAATTCTTTACATTTATTTAATACATCTTGAACTGTAAAGTTCATCTCTTCTGCATAATCTTGAACACTCATCATATTCATCCACCTCTTTTTCTAATCTATATTTTTTTCAATTTCTTCATAGATACTTTCATCTATATCACATTCGAATATTCTATTTAATATTTTATTCTTACGTGCTTTATTTAATACCTCAATATCTCGTTTTATATAACATCCATGCCCATTTACTTTTCCAGTTTTATCAACTACTATACCATCACTTGTTTTAACTATTCTTAAAAGTTCCATTTTGGGATATCTTTCTCTAGTTACAACACACATACGCATTGGTATTTTTTTCATTATTTATTTCCTTCTTCTTGAACTTGAGCAAATGTTTTAACATTGATTTTATATTTAGTTAATTTACTAGCTAAACGGATATTAACACCTTTTTTACCGATTGCAAGACTTAAGTTTTCATCGTTAACGATTGCAAGAGCAATTCTTTCTTTTTCATCATCAATGATACTTACAATTACATCTTTAGCTGGACTTAATGCATTTTTAACGAATTCAGCATCATCTTCACTCCATAGTACTAAATCAACTTTTTCACCATTAAGTTCAGATAAAATACTTGCAATTCTTGAACCACGTTCACCAATACATGTTCCAATCGCGTCAATTCTTTCATTAGTTGATGATACAGCAACTTTACTACGAACACCGGCTTCTCTAGCTACAGCATGAATTTCTAATGTTCCATCTTGTAATTCAGGAATAACTGATTCAAATAATCTTTTAACAAATCCATAATGTTTTCTTGTACATAATACAAGTGGTCCTTTATTAGTTGCTTCTACTTTAGAAACATATACTTTTACGGACGAACCCATTTTTAATGTTTCTCCAGGAATAAGTTCGGATTTTGGTAAAATACCTCTAGTTCTTCCTAAATCAACATAATAGTTTCTTGCATCTTCCATTGCTAGTATTCCAACTGCTAATTCATCTTGTTTATCAGCAAATTCAGCAATTATTGAGTTTCTTTCTGCTTCTCTTATTTTTTGAGTAACAACTTGTTTACATACTTGAGCAGCAACACGTCCAAAGTCATGTGGAGTTACTTCTTCTTCAATAGTTTCTCCGACTGTTATATCTGGAACTATTTCTTTTGCTTCTTCTAATAGAAGTTGAGCGTCTTCATTAATCTCTGGAGGTAAGTAAGTTACATTTCCTTCTTCATCAGTTACTTCGTCTCCTTCAATATATTCAGGAACAACTACGTAATAACGCATTACTTTAAATTCTCCAGTTTTTTTATCAATAACTACTTTTACATTAGTTTTAGAATTATAATTCTTTTTATAAGCAGTTATTAAACCTTGTTCCATTGCATCATATACAACATCTTCATCAATATTTTTTTCTTCTATGATATTCTTTAATGCTTTAATAAATTCTTTACCATTCATATTTTAACCTCTTTCCTTACTTGATATATCTAAGATATATTCTTCTTTAATTAAATCTGCTTCATCTAATATAGGATTAATTATATTAGTTGCTTCTACTATTGCATCAATATCTAAAGGGATACTTCTATCAAGAGTAATACATAAATTATTTTGATTGTTTATGTTTTCCCAAGTGATATTATCAACAATAATGTCTAATTTTTTCATTTCAGGTTCAATTAACTTTCTAATATTTTCTAAAATTGTGTCCATCATTACCTCCAAACAATAACAAAAGTGGGATTTTTCTGCCCACTTAAACGTCATATATAATATATCATTTAAAACTTTATTAAGCAAGAGTTTTTACACTTTTGTTGGTTATGGCGATAAGACTATACGGAAACCAATGTAGTTATATGCTGCACCAGTGTCTCTGACAAAAGCAAATTGACCAGCAACAACACCATTTGAGCAACCACCACCCCTAGTAAACCATGGATAAGTGGAGTCTACAAAAGATGAGCCTGTAGCATACCAGTTGCTAACATTTCCACTAAAATTTCCTAATGTAACCAAATTAAAAGTTCCCATCTCTCCTGTTGCATCTCCAAGTATTCTATATTGATAACTAGTTTCTGATGAAGACGAATTATAACTATCTAAATATTTTGATTTATAATTAGAAATAATTAATCCGCTAGATTCGGACTTTCCATTAATATAACTGGCCATATACTCATTTGTTCCTCCACCCATATCATATACTCCACTTATATTTCCTGCTGTTGAAGCTAAATAACCATCGCTTGTATTATATAATTGATTATATTTTGAGCCATCACCACTTGTTCCGGGGTAAGTGTATTTGTTTATAGTATTTAAAACGGCAAATCCAGTCTTAAATGAAGAATTGTTATTGATATTTATTTCTCGGTTTATTCCATATTTGGAATGGCTTAAGTATGCTACTGCTCCCCATTCTGTATTTTTCATCATATGGGAGTTCATTGCTCTTTTGTAATTATAAGATGCTGTAAACACATTCATGACTGTTGAATTTCTCCATGAGTATGAGTTTGGTTTTATTATTATTTTGCTTGAATCACTTGAATTTACTTGAGCAGTAGTTGCACTTGTTGCTCCTTTGTATCCGGTTTCAAACTTTCCTACCCAAAATCCATTTACTCCCATACTTATAAATGCTGGATGTGTCATGTATTCACCATTTTTACAATTTCCACTTGACCCACTTGTCATTGGAGTTTTACATGATACTCCTGTTACATCTGCTGTATCTTTTGTATCAAACACGATATCTATTTCATGAATATTTTTTGAAGCTGTTCCAGTATTCCATAACTTATATTTATATTTTGGAATCCATACAAAGTAACTTTGAATATCGCTTTCTTTTATTGTATCTCCTACTTTATAACTTGCACCACTATTAAGGATAACTGCATTTGCCCAAACTTTATCACAGTAGTTATACCATACTTTACTTGTATCAGCATAAGTTACAGTTCCATCATCCGACAATTTTACTGGTATTAAACCATCTTTTAAAACTGGCTCTGCAACTCCTTTTGAACAAGATGTTAAATTAGACGCTTTACTATAAAGTTCATCTAATGCATCTTGTACATTTTTGGATTTTAATAAAGATGAAGAATTATCATAATATACATCTTTTCCGATAATTAAATCTGCGGCATACGCTACACTTACAAATAGTATTAATGCACACATACCAATTATCAATATTTTTTTATTTTTCATAACACCACTCCTCTAAACTAACATCGAATTAATTTCATCTATTGCACATTGAACTGTTTCACAAGTAGATTTTGATTTTGTATTATCATACTTAGTATATCTAGCGTGTAAAATAGACCAATCTGCATAGAGAATTTCATCTTCATTATCTTCTATCTTTGTTTTTTCATTAATGTTTTCTTTATTCTTATTAAACCAACCAAGAAAAATTGAATTTCCTCTTACCGTATTTGGCAAACCATCATAAGTAATATTTCCATCATATATTGTATAAGGTTTATCAATACTCGCCCCAATCGAAGAATAGAAAACAGCTTTATTTTTCTTAACCGTTGTATCCCGTGATACATTTTCGTATGTTAATCTACATAAAATTGTCTTTTCAGTTGTATCACTTTTGCTTATTGTCATCTCTCCAGAATTGATTTGTTGAGCACCAATTAGAGAGTCAAAATTATTAGTGATATTTAATGTCGTATTATCACTTGCTGAACAACTTAACTTAGCGGATTCATCATACTCTGTTGCATTATTTCTAATATAATAATTGATTTTTAATGTTGAACCACTCATAGTAAATGTGAAACTTGATAAATCATTTGATAAATAATCAAAATGATTTTTAGAATCTATAAATACATTTCCAATGTAACAGTCTAAATCACTTAAGTTAACAGCTAATAAAGCCCCTCCATTTGTAGATAACTTACTACTTACCGTTGCATAACCTATTGTCATAAGAACTAGACAACATATTAGTATGCTATGTTTAGATAAATGATAATTTTTTAATTTTTTTGCAACTTTTTTCACATCTTTTACCTCTAATTATCTATACTTTCTTTATTCTTAATTTAACTATAGCACAAATATTTCTTGCAGTAAATAGTTCATGTGAATATTTTTGTTTAAATAATATCATACTTGTAATGAGGTGTGTTATGAGATTAAACTTTAAAAGTTTGCCTGAACTTTTAGCATTTAATATCAAATATTACCGTTATTTGAACGGTTATTCTCAAGAAAAACTGGCTGAATTATGTAAGTTAAGCCCAAGATATTTAACAGATATTGAAAGAGGAATACATTGTCCTCCAATTTCTAGGCTTGAGGTTTTAGCCAAAGCACTTAACATAGAGCCGTATGAATTATTGCTAAATGAAGATCGAGATAAGAAAATAATTCAAAAAATGAAATCATTCAGGCAATATAATCAAAAATAAAAACGAATCGTATGATTCGCTTTTATTTTGAAATGTTTTTAGTTTTTATATAGTTCATCATATTCTTCTTGTGCTTCAATAGCTTCTAGAAATGATAATTTAGCTTCACTTATTGCAAGCACAGCAAGTGATATACAACTTGATGAATATTCTAATCTGTCATCGATATATTTTTCTAATTTTTCTTTATCCTTTAATTCTTTTTTCTCTTCTAATTTAGATTTAAGATCGTTTATATCATCTTGAATTTTAGTTATATGACTAGAAAACTTTTCGTGAGTTTCTTGTTGCTTTCTTTTAATATTTTCTTTTGCAGCTTCAATATTCTTTTTAGTTTCATCTATTTTTTTGTCAACATCATCTTTGGCATACATACATTCTAAAACTGTAGTTTCAGTTGCTTCCTTTAGATGTTTATTAACTTCATCAAATTCCTTATTAATCTTTTTTAATTTTTCTTTCATTTCTTTTTCTTTCATAAAAAATCTCTCCTATCCTATCCTATCTTATTATACCTACTATTTATAGATTAATACTCTAATCTATAAATAGATTGTAATATTTTTAAGTATTTTTGATAAGAGCAAAAAAAATAATTTGTATGTTATCTATACAAATTTATCTTTTTGCTATTTTATTTATTATTGTCTTTCAAATTATTTCTTAAAATAACCTTGAAGCAATCTCTGTCATCATAAAATTCTGGAGCGGGAAGTCCTTATTTTTAGTTGGTATTCCCGAGTGTCTATTTTCAATGTAATCCAATTCTTCAAGAATTCATATTATAGTAGGATTTCGAACTTCTAAATAGGACGCCGTTTTCAATTTTTCTAATTTGTTTGAACCATATAATGCTCCTGGACTTACAATTTCTATTCTATCACTATATATATACACAGAAATGTATGAACTCTCAGTTTTAAAATAATTGTATTTTCGCAAAATATCTATCGCTTTGAATATATCCTCTTCCATAAAGTCATCTCCTACAGATATATAACACTTTAAAAAGTTGCTTTTCTTCTTTTTTCATTTAAAAACTACAGTTTTAAACTGTAGTTTTGTGTGTTTATTTTTTTATAATATTTTTACTGCATAAATATGTTATTAGGAAATATCCTCCGTATATAAACACAATAATCATACTGGTAAATATAACAGATTTTAATAAGCCGTTGTTTCCAAACGTTTCAAGGATTTTTAAAGCAAAACGCATACCAAATATCGAATGTATTATAGCAAGCAATAATGGTGTCATAAAGAAGATAAATATTTCCCTGAATAACGATTTTCGTATTAATTTATCATCAGCGCCAATGCGTCTTAAAATGATATATCTACTACGATTGTCACTAGCTTCACTTAAATTCTTTAATGCAAGTATGGCCGCACTAGATATCAAGAAAACAACACCTAAGTATATTCCTAGAAAAGTTACAATTACTCCTAATCCAACTGATGAATCTTCTAAATCAGTTTTAAATGAGTATCCAACGTTTCCAATATAGGAATTTGCTTTTTTAAAAATGTCATCAACCTCATATTTTTTATCGCGTTTTTTCTCTTTATAAATTCCAGTAAAATAATTATATTTTGGTTTTATTCCTTTCAATACAGAATCTGGAACAACAATTATACCTGTATTAAGCTTATTATTTGAAATCTCCACAAAGCCATCGATACATTTTTTATATTTTGGTTTTAATTCATGATTATAAATTTTCACTTTAGTGTCCTTTTTTAAAGCCTCATTTCTCATACTCATCATTATTTCAAAATTAGCAACAATTATATATTCATCTTCATTTAGTCTTAATTCACTTTTCTTATACAATCCAGCTATTTTATTATAGTCACTTAGGGGCATAATAACCTCAAGAGGATCATCTTCAAAACCATATTTTTTTGTAAAATACTCATACATATTTCCTACTGAATTAGAAAAATAGAAGTTCTCATCATAGTATAGATTAATTGATGTGTATTCACTTAAATAATTGTTATAATCGAATTTATTTTTGTCATATCTTTCTTGAACAGTTAAGTTCTTATATCCGGAGTCATCAAAATCAACCTCATCATAACTATAAAATACTTGAGTTTGAACATCAGCGGGTGTTAATTCTTCTAAATTCTTTGTAAGTGAGTCTCTTAAAGAAAAGGAACTAGATAATGCACATATTGTAATAAATAACATTAAACAGATTATGCTCATTGAAACAACAGTAGTGTTTATCTTACTACTTAATTGCCTTAGCATGAACGAATTTAATCCATTATAGTATATTCCTTTAATCTTACTTACTATTTTCAATACAAGTCCAGATAAACTCCACATTATTAAAAATGTAGAAATGACTCCATATATAATTGGTTTTATAATATCCTTTATATTTTTTAAATTGGATAAACCATCAGTTACCATATAGTACGCATATCCAAGTAAAGCACAAGCAAACACAAATACAAGCAAGCATACTAGTGTATTTTTAATCTTAACTTTTTCGTTCTTTTTGCTTGAATAAAGTAAATCTATTAATTTACATCTTGTAACCACTAACGTATTAAATATCATAACTATTAAATACATTATTCCAAAATACACAAAAGTTTTTAACATAGCTGAAATTGAAAATACAAAATGATATTTTTCCATATCAGCATCAAAAAGGGATGCAATAATAATGCTCATACCTTGAGATAAGAAAACTCCAAGAAGAAGACCTGCTGCTAAGGAAATTATACCAATCATTAAGGTTTCTAAAAACAATATAAGAGATATTTTTCTTTTACTCATGCCTAATGTCAAATAAATACCAAATTCTTTATTTCTTCGTTTTATTAAAAATCTGCTAGCGTAAATTATCAGAGCCCCTAGAATGAATGATACAAAAACACTTGTTGCAGATAAGACAGATTCTAGTAAACTAATTATTTCTTCGGTTCTTGAGTTTATTTTTAACATTACGACTTGAGAATCAATTGAATTAAAAATATAAAATATTGATACTCCTAGTACTAGAGTAAAAAAGTATATCGCATAATCTTTAAAACTCTTTTTTATATTTTTAAACGATAATTTAGCGATCACTTAAATCCCCTCCAAGTATAGTTACAACATCGATAATCTTGTCGAAGAATTCTTTTCTATCCAAGTTTCCTTTTTCTATTTCATTAAATATACGACCATCCTTAATAAATATTACTCGGCTTGAATAAGATGCAGTATAAGCGTCATGCGTAACCATTAAAATAGTCGAATTTTTTTCTTTGTTTAAATATTCTAGGCGTTCAAGAAGCATTTTCGCTGATTTTGAATCAAGTGCTCCTGTTGGTTCATCAGCAAGAATCAATGATGGATTTGTAATTATTGCACGAGCAGATGCTACTCTTTGCTTTTCTCCACCACTCATTTGATAAGGAAATTTATCAAGTACATGTGTAATATTTAAATATTTACTAACTTCCTTTATTAATTCATCTAAATTTTTTACACTTTTGTTTTGAATAGACAAAGCAAGAGCTATATTATCATACGCAGTTAAAGTATCAAGTAAATTGAAATCTTGAAAAATAAAACCTAATTCTTCTCTTCTAAATTCACTTAATTTATTACCTTTCAAAGTTGTGACATCCAAGTCATTTAAATAGATATGACCGCTGGTAACTTTATCAATTGTTGAAATACAATTTAGAAGAGTGGTTTTACCACTTCCACTTGCTCCCATAATCGCGATAAATTCACCACGTTCAACGTCAAAACTTATGTTATCAATAGCTTTAGTTAAACTTGATTTACTACCATAATATTTTTCAATTGAATCAATCTTTAATATTTTTTCCATATATTTCACCTTCCATGCTTTGATTATATGCTAACTTTATTAATTAATCGCGATTCTAATATTTCAATATCTTACAATTTTGTAAGGTTAAATCTTATAAAGGTCATTTTTACCAAAAGTAATTGCTATTTCAAAATATTTATTTTCTTCACTTGTTGCACTTATTTTATGTCCAAGTTTTTCAATGAGTTTTTTACTTATGTAAAGACCAAATCCAGTTGAATTGCACATCTTTCTTCCGTTTTCTCCAGTAAATGATTTATCAAAAACGTGTTTTAAATCACTGGCATTTACACCTATTCCATTGTCTTTAATATGTAAAGTTGTCTCCTTTTCATTATCTTCAATATAAAACATAATATATGATTTCCTACTATTATCACAATACTTAATAGAATTATTAATTATTTGATTAAGAATGAATACAAGCCATTTTGAGTCGGTTAAAACTTTAATATTTTTAACATCAACAGTAACATCAATATGATTTTCAAGTATAGAATCTTTATTTTTTAAAAGCACTTCATTAATAATTTTATCCATACTTGCTTCTTTGATTAAAAAATCTTTTTCAGCGTAGTTACTTCTAACATAATAAAGGATTTGATCAGTTAAATTATCTAAACTGTTTAATTGATCTAAAAAATTCTTATTAACAGTTTTATTGTTATGATACATAAGCATAAGCCCTGCTATAGGTATTTTTATCTCATGAATCCACATCTCCACATATTCTTTAAAATCTTCAGTTTCATTTCGGTAATTGTTGATATTCTCCATCATTGATTTATCAATTTTATATAAAGCATCATAAAAAAATTTTCCATCTAAAAATTCAGGTTCTTCTAAAGTCTCTAAAATCAAATATTTTTTATCCAATAAATTCAAGTTATTTAGAAAGTTATCATAATATTTTTTCCTTTTCAAATAAAAAGTAAAAAAGTCGACGATAAAATAAATACTCAATAAACTCAAAATTATAATAGTTAAATATTTATTTACACCAAATAAATCAAGTAGAAATAATAGAATGATAACTAATATTATAAATAGTATTATATTTTCTTTTTTTTCTTTTATATATGTTCCTATATTCATAATAAGATATACCCTAGCCCCTTCTTAGTTTCAATTGCATCATTTAATGAAGCATCACTTAGTTTACTTCTTAAACGGCTTATATTAACTGTTAAAGCATTATCATTAACATATTCGTCATTATTCCATAGGTTAGTCATAATTTCATCTCTAGATACAATCTTACCTAAATTGTCAAACAAACACATGAATATTATCATTTCGTTTTTAGTAAGTTCAATTACTTTATCACCACTTTCCAACTCACAACGCGATTTATTAATAAAAAATCCTCGATACATCTTATTTTGTTCTGTATTATCACATCTTTTTAATACAGATTGAATTCTTAATATTAAAATATTAGGATTATAAGGCTTCGTTATATAATCATCTGCTCCATAAGTGATTGATAAAGCCTCATCAAGTTCATTATTGTTGCTAGTTACCATAATAACAGGAATATTGCTTTTTTCTCTTATTTTTTTTAATACTTCTTTACCATTTAAGCATGGAATATTGATATCAAGCAAAACTAAATCAGCGTTACTTGCAAATAAAGACTCATCAACATTTGAAAAATCTTCAATACAATAAGCATCATAGTTGGCATTTTTAAGAAGACAAACTAGTTCTTTTCTAATTGTTTCATCATCTTCTACTATAGCAATTTTCTTCATAGTTTCCTCCGTTACTTTATTATATCAAATTTTTTATCTTTTCTACCTTACTTTTTTGTAATGTTTTTTATCTTCATACATAGCTTCATCAGCTATTTTAGTTAAATCATTTAAACTTAAGTTTTTTTCTTTATAAGCAACCCCTATAGCGCAACTGTATTTAGTTTCATTCATTCTTTCTTTAATTTTTTTTACAAATTCTTCAATTTCTAATTTATTTGTATTGTAACAAACGATTAAAAACTCGTCTCCTCCCACTCGATATAAACACATATCCTTTAAAATTATTTCTTTTATCAATTCTACTAAAGTCAAGATAGCCTTATCTCCCTCATAATGACCTAAAGTGTCATTTATTATCTTCAAATTATTTAAATCTATACTGATTATTGCATTAATTTGATTTCTGTTTTTATTTAAATCTCTTTTTAAAGGTTTTCTATTTAATGTATCTGTAAGTTCATCTTTTATATAGAAGTCGCATATTAAATATATAAAGTAAAATAATGTAAAGAAAGTGTTTCCTATATATAATTTATCTACTAAAAGGGAGATAATTAGAAAAATATATAAAACAGCACGTATATTATTATCATATTTTGGGTTATTTAAATAACTATGTAACTCAATAGCAACTAAAAATACTATATAGCTAAAGAATACATCGGTTTTATTAAATATAAAATAGGAAATTATTAAAATAAAATTTGAAATAAAAATTAATTTTCTTGTTTTTATTGTATAAAAAGAATATAAGATAAAATTTAATAAATATAAAAAACTAGTGAAATAAGCTCCATTTAGAAATAATAAAAACTCAAATATGTTAAGAAAAAACATAATATTGATAATCAATTTATTGGTTGTGTCCTTTAAATAAAAAATAAATGAATAATAGATAATCATTATAAAGATAAAAAAGACGAAATAATTATTTACAAATATATCAAACATTTAATCACCCTAATTAATAATATTAAAAAGGAAGCAAATAATTACTTCCTTTCTAATAATTGTCTTTCGTATTCATAAGACGCTAACTTATTACTATATTGCAATTTACTTAGTTCCTCATTTATTCCTATAATCCAATATTCTTTATCCTCTTCAGTAGTACAGTTTTCTATTTCTTTCATATATTCAAATACTTGATTAAGTTCTTCGCCAAAGTAAAACTCAAATTCCTCTATATGATTTTTAAAATAATCATAAGTGTATGTTTTGCTTAACTTTTCAGTTGCTTTTAAAAAATCTGCAATTTTATATTGTTCTAAACCGATACGTACCATTAAAGATGCAATATGTTCACGTTCTTCACTTGTTAAATCATCACTAATAAGTTCTCTTGTATATAAATTATAATATTTTTTGATTTCTTTTAATATTTTTTTATATTCCTTATCGGTGATAAGATTATCTTTTAATTGATGATTTTCATTTTTTGAAGAATACACAAATGTATTATTAGTTCTTTTATTATATTTATCAGTTAATATTTTTCTTATTTCCTGAGCAAATATGTGTGATACACGTAATCTAATAAAACTAACGTAAACAACATTAATATCTTCTTTAGTAAATGTCTCTTTTTTGTCAAAATAACTTGATCTAATTTTTTTTACACAATCATTAATGTTCTTAAAATTGAAATAAACATTTAAATTCATACGACAAACATCTTTTTCTAAGTCTTTGTTATTGCATACTATTTCATGAACGTTCCTTGGTTTACCATTACAAAATTCAGAAAAATCATTTAAATCAAAATATTTTCCTAAAAATGTTTTAAGCATTATTACATAATCAAAAGTATTAGTTTCATTATAATTAAACATTTTGTCAGGATAGTTTTCAACTAAATCAAGTAAAAATTTAGAAATAACTCTTGGATCAAAAGAAGATTTTTTTAACTCATCTGAAAACATTTTAAACATATTAGTGCAACCAAAATAAACATTTTCATTTGTTTCCAAATAATCAGATAAAATAGATATTTCAAGGATTGATTTACTATAATCAATTCTTTCTTCATAGGTCAAATCTTGAATTTTTTTTATGGTATCTTCCAAATTGTAATTTCCATTTTCATCATTAAATGCTAAATTAAAGCTTCTTCTATGAAAATATTTTATTATTTGTTCAGTTCTCTTCTTCATTTTTATACCCTTTCTTTTTTATTAATTCTATTTCATATTCATAACTATATAATTTTCCATCAAGAGGTAAATTTTTAAGTTCTTCATTTATACCAGTTATCCAAAAGTTTTTATCTTCAGCTGTATTACTTTTTTTTATTTCTTCTAAATACTCATTAATGGTATCTAAAAAATCTTTATAATAAAATTCAAACTCGGCAGTATGATTTTTGAAATATTCATATGTATATGTTTTATCTGTTAAAGATGTTTTACTTAAAAAATCTATTATTTGATATTGTTCTAAACCGATATGGATCATCAAAGATGCTATATATTCGCGTTGTTCATCGGTTATATCATTCATAACCAATTCTCCGGTATTGGGATTATAATATTTTTTTATTTCTTTTAATATATGTTTATAGTCTTTATCACTTATGTATTTACTTGATTTGTTGAAGTTATTAGTATTTCTTGAAACATCTTTGTGTTCGTCTGCTTTACAATTATCTTGAGCTAACATAACGTTTCTCTTTATTAAAGTCTTATAAACTATATTACTAATTTTTAATGATACTCCAGATAAAAATAAAGTAACAGCAATATCATTTATATCATCACTGCTTAATCTCTCCGATTTAGAAATACGTTTTTCTCTTATTTCTCGGCAATTATTTACAATTGAATCTAAATCGAATAAGACAAAATCTGTTATATCTTTGTTATTTTCAATAGCCATAAAGAATGGATTTCCGTCCATATTTAAAAGACTATAGAAACATAGTGGAGATATTTTCTTGTTTTCTTTTATAAAATAAGTGTCAAAAAAGTCAATATAATTTAAATCATCTTTCTTATCTGGATTGTCTTGCAATTGGGAATATTGTTCAACCAATTCTAGCATAAAATCAGTTACAATTTCCTCATCATAATCAATTGTATTAAAGTATTCTGAAAATCTTTTGAACATATTTGTAGTTATCAATATCGCATTTTGTTGTTGAGTTAAAAAATTATATAAAAATAAAGGAAGAACACGATCTCTAACGAAATCATTTTTTTCATCATTCATTAAGTATTTAGCTCCAATTTCCCCACTAGGATCTTTATCTACAATTAATACCTGTTTTTCATTTCTTAAATAATTAACTACTTTAACAATACACTTTTTCAAATTTACCCCTCCGCAACATGAAGTGTATTGTATCAAATTAATAATTACTAGTCAAATTTTAACTCTTTTTTTATAAAATGTTTGTAAGCAGAATCTTGATTCCTAGAGAGATTAAAATAATTCCTCCAATTGTTTTTGATATAGAGGAATATTTGCTACCTATTTTTGATCCTAATATACATCCTATATATGTTGTAATGAATGTTATACTGAAATTTAAGATAGACGATAAAATAATATTAAGATTTAAAAGGGCGTAAGAAATACCAACTGAAAAAGCATCCATGCTTATAGAAACTGATAAAAGGAACATAATTTTAAAACCAAGAGAATCATTTAATTGAACTACATCGTCTTTTTCTCTTATCATGCTTATTCCTAAAAATGAAAGAATAAAAAATGAAATATAATAAGCAACACTGAAAAGTTTCATAGAAATTATATTACCAAGATAATACCCTAGTATTGGCATGATTGTTTGAAATATTGAAAACCAAATTGAAGTTGTTATAGAGCTTTTATATAAATTATTATTAAACTCAATTCCTTTACATAAAGATGTTGCAAAAGAATCCATGCTTAAGGAAAAAGATAATACAATTAATTCAATTATATTCACAAATTATCACCTATAAAAATATATTCTTAAATAAAAAAAGTAGTATAAAACTACTTACTTAATTTAAAATCTTCTAAAGTAAACTCACTTTCTGATTTGTAACCGGTTAATTTTTTTAAATTCGTTATTTCTTTAACTGTAACTAAATAGTTGAATGTTGTTAAAGTTGAAGTTATAACTGCTAGAGAAAAGAAAATGATGCTCATAAGAAATAGAAAATAATTTCCGATAAAGAATGTTAAGCATATAAGTGTACCAAATCCAATTATAGCGATAAGATTAACTAACAATACTGCTAATCTTTCTTTATAATTGCTTTCATATTCATCAATTTTTCTTTGAATATTTATTTTGTTTTGAACAACAGCTTTATTTAATTTTGAAATATTACTTTTAGTATTTTTTACAATTCTATAATCTCCAGTTGAAGAAAATATTTTTATTTTATCATCTTCAATTTTATATTCAACTATATATTTTTTATATCTTTTGTTAAAGAAATTTTGATATTTTTCTTTTAACTTATTTAGTTTTAATTTGATTATTTCTACTATTTTCAAGTTTACCCCTCCTCATTAATTGTTCTATATAATAACACATATTAAAAAGTTATTCAAGAACATAGAATTAATGCTATTACTTAAAAAGGTAAATGTAACTTTATATAGTAATTTTTTAAAAGTTGCATT
>ERZ825137.2769-NODE-2769-length-19729-cov-10.673274_pt1 | contig 19729 bp, 17 predicted proteins | sample MGYA00519873_ERZ825137 | MGnify/ENA primary metagenome ERZ825137 (study PRJEB31778, sample SAMEA3449190) | human gut metagenome | biome: human gut; feature: human-associated habitat; material: faeces | place: United Kingdom | collected 2010/2012 ...
TGTTGCCGCCGCCGTGCTCCGCGTGGACCATGAGCATCATGTCCAGCAGATGGGCTTCCTCCTCGGTATAGTTGGTGTCCGGCCGGATCATCCGCAGGAAGTTCTCCGCCGTGGACAGCTCCGGAACGGGGAAGTGGATGTGCAGGGAGTCCCCTTGGAAATAGTGGCGCTTCACCGCGTAGGAGTTGGCCACGATGGAGGGGAAGCAGCCGATGAGCTTCACAGACTGCAACAGCAGATTGGCGATGGAGGTATCGTCCGGGTCGGGGTCGTAGGAGTACAGACTCAGCACGCTGCGGGCCAGTTCATTCATCACATTCTCGCTGGGGTGACGCATGATCATGCCCTCGGTGAAGCCCTCCGGCAGCTTCCGCGCCTGACTCATGATCCGGTCGAACCGCGCCAGCTCATCCTTGGTGGGCAGGAAGCCCATCAGCAGCAGGTAGGCCACCTCCTCAAAGCCGAAGGTACCTGCCTTGCGGTGTGCCTCCACGATGTCGTTCAGCTCGATGCCCCGGTAGTACAGGTGGCCGGGGGTAGGCACCCGCTGACCGTCCTGCAGCAGGTAGCCCTGCACGCTGCCCACCTTGGTGACGCCTACCAGCACGCCGGTGCCGTCGCTGTTTCGCAGACCCTTCTTGACCTCGCCGTGGTAGAACTCCTCTCCGATGGCGTATTCCTCTTGGATACGGCGGCTCAGCGGCCCTGTATAGCGTTCCAGAATACCGTTGTTTCTTTCGACCATGATGCATTCCTTTCCCCCGCACCGGGTGCGGGCCTTTTATCCTGTTGCTCCGATTATAGCGCGGGGGACAGTATTTTGCAAGTTAAAAAACAGTAAATTTCATAAATGACGGGAAACTTTCTTGACAATACGAAGAATAGGGAAAATAAGACGGATAAAATGCAATAAAAAAATCGCGCACTTTCATTTTGGGGCTTGCGATACGGGAAAAATCTGTTATACTGGTATGCATGGGATATACCTGTAAAAATTCTCCGAAAAGGAGCGTGACCATATGATCCAGTTACACCACGGCGGCGTCACCCTACACGGCGGCGTCCCCACCCCTGCCGAGGCTGCCGTACCGGCGGCGCGGGAAAAGACCATGGCCTACCAGATCCTCCGCCGCCACGATACCCCGGCAGGGGACGGCCTGCTGCACCTGACCTTTGACAGTCTCATCTCCCACGATATCACCTATGTGGGCGTGATCCAGACCGCCAAGGCCAGCGGCATGACGGAGTTCCCCGTACCCTATGTGCTGACCAACTGCCACAATAGCCTGTGCGCCGTGGGCGGCACCATCAACGAGGACGACCATGTGTTCGGATTGTCCGCCGCCATCAAGTACGGCGGCGACTACGTTCCCGCCAATCAGGCGGTGATCCACCAGTACGCACGGGAGATGATGAGCGGCTGCGGCCGCATGATCCTGGGCTCTGACAGCCACACACGCTACGGTGCGCTGGGTACCATGGGCGTGGGGGAGGGCGGCCCGGAGATCGTCAAGCAGCTGCTGAAAAACACCTATGACATCGCCGCGCCGGAGGTCATTCTGGTGTGGCTCACCGGCCAGCCGCCCCGCGGCGTCGGCCCCCACGACGTGGCCATCGCCCTGTGCGGCGCGGTGTACAAAAACGGCTTCGTGAAGAATAAGGTGCTGGAATTTGCCGGCCCCGCCGTGTCCCGCCTGCCCATGGACTACCGCATCGGTATCGACGTGATGACCACGGAGACCGCCTGCCTCAGCTCCATCTGGGAGACGGACGGCGCCGTGGCGGACTATCAGACCCTCCACGGACGCGAAGAGGCGTTCACCGCCCTGCACCCGCAGGACGGCGCGTACTACGACGGCATGATCACCATCGACCTTGACCGCATGGAGCCTATGGCCGCCCTGCCATTCCACCCCTCCGAGGCGGTGACGCTCCGCGAGCTGCTCCACGACCCCGGCGACCACCTGCGGGAGGTGGAGAAGCGCGCCGCTGCCCAGTTCGGCGGCAAGGCGGGCCTGCACCTGACGGATAAGCTGGCAGATGGTAAGCTGGTGGTGGATCAGGGCATCATCGCGGGCTGCGCCGGCGGCATGTACGACAACATCGCCGAAGCTGCCGCCATTCTGAGCGGCCACGATACCGGCAGCGGCTACTTCTCCCTGTCGGTGTACCCGCCCTCTGTCCCCGTGAATCTGGAGCTGATGGAAAACGGCGTCCAGCAGTCGCTGCTGGCCTCCGGCGCACTGTTCAAGCCCTGCTTCTGCGGCCCCTGCTTCGGCGCGGGGGACGTACCTGCCAACAACGGACTGTCCATCCGCCACACCACCCGCAACTTCCCCAACCGGGAGGGCTCCAAGCCTGCCGACGGCCAGCTGGCCGGTGTCATCCTCATGGACGCCCGCTCCATTGCCGCCACCGCGCGGAACCACGGTATTCTAACCTCTGCCGCCGATGTGGACTACACGCCGCCCGCACCGGTACAGCGCCGGTTCGATCGTGCGGTGTACGACCGCCGGGTCTACTTCGGCTTCGGCAGGGCGCAGCCGGACGCACCCTTGAAATACGGCCCCAATATTGCCGAGTGGCCCGCTATCCCCGCCCTGTCCGACGATCTTCTTATGCAAGTGGCCTCCGTCCTGCGGGACGAGGTCACGACCACCGACGAGCTGATCCCCTCCGGCGAGACATCCTCCTACCGCTCCAACCCCTTGAAGCTGGCGGAGTTTGCCCTGTCCCGCCGTGACCCGGACTATGTGCCGCAGGCCAAGGCCACGCAGGCACTGGAGACAGCCCGCGCCGCCGGTACGGCGATGCCGGCGCTGCAAGCGGTGCTGGCGGCGCTGCACCTGCCGGAGAGCGCCCTGTCCCGTATGCACATCGGCTCTGTGCTCTTTGCCAACAAGCCCGGCGACGGCTCCGCCCGGGAGCAGGCGGCGTCCTGCCAGCGGGTGCTGGGGGGCTGCGCCAATATCTGCTACGACTTCGCCACCAAGCGCTACCGCTCCAACTGCGTCAACTGGGGTATGCTGCCCTTTACACTGGCGGACGGCGCGCCCTTCGACGCCGTGCCGGGGGATTTCATCTTCGTCCCCGCTGTCCGGGAGAAAGTGGCGCGAGGCGACCAGGAATTCCCCGCCGTTCTCGTCCATGCCGGACAGACGCAGGCGCTGACGCTGTACCTGAAGAACACCAACGCGGAGGAGCGGGAGCTGCTGCTCACCGGCTGCCTCATGAACCACTACGCTGCGCAGAACAGGAGGTAACGATGGAAAAGATCAAAATGCCTGTCCCCATCGCCGAGCTGGACGGCGATGAGATGACCCACATCCTGTGGGGAATGATAAAGGATCAGCTGATAACGCCCTTTGTGGAGCTGAACACCGAGTACTACGACCTGTCGCTGCCCAACCGGGACAAGACGGAGGATGCCGTGACCCGGCAGGCGGCGGAGGCCATCAAGCGCCTCCATGTGGGCGTGAAGTGCGCCACCATCACCCCCAACTACCAGCGGCAGGAGGAGTACGGCCTCAAGCAGCTGTGGAAGTCCCCCAACGCCACCATCCGTGCGGCGCTGGACGGCACGGTGTTCCGCGCCCCCATCCTCATCTCCCGCGTGAAGCCGGTGGTGACCTGCTGGAAAAAGCCCATCACCATCGCCCGCCACGCCTACGGCGACGTATATAAGGCGGTGGAGTACCGCGTCCCCGGCCCCGGTAAGGCGGAGCTGGTGTTCACCGACGACCACGGCACGGAGCTGAGCCGCCAGACGGTCTACGACTTTACCGGCCCCGGCGTTTTGCAGGCCATGCACAACCGGGACGACTCCATCCTGTCCTTCGCCCGCTGCTGCTTCGCCTACGCGCTGGACGTGAAGCAGGATGTCTGGTTCTCCTCCAAGGACACCATCTCCAAGGACTATGACCAGACGTTCAAGCTGCTGTTCCAGAAGGTGTTCGACGAGGAGTACCGCGCCGCCTTTGAGCAGGCGGGGCTGCATTACCGCTACGCCCTCATTGACGATGTGGCCGCCAAGGTCATCCGCTCCTCCGGCGGCATCATCTGGGCGTGCAAGAACTACGACGGCGACGTGATGAGCGACCTCATCGCCGCCGCCTCCGGCTCACTGCCCATGATGACCAGCGTGCTGGTGTCGCCGGACGGCAATTTCGAGTACGAGGCCGCCCACGGCACGGTCACTGACCATTTCTACCGCTGGCGCAAGGGGGAAAAGGTGTCCACCAACCCGCTGGCGACCATGGCCGCATGGTCCGGCGCCCTGAAAAAGCGGGGCGAGCTGGATGGCAGCGCCGCGCTGGTGCATTTTGCCGATTGTCTCTATCAGGCGGGACTGGACGTGTTCGAGGAGGGGTATCTCTCCGAGGATCTGGCGCCCCTGTGCGACCCGGCGGAGCTGAAGGAGATGCCGGACAACGACCGGCTCATCGCCCTCATCCGCCGGCGGCTGGAGACGCTGCTGGCAGGATAAGAGGTCGGCGGTATCCCATACAGACAAAACAAGACCTCCGGCATTGTGCCGGAGGTCTTGTTTTGTCTTGAATTGCCGGATAAGCAGCTGTCGGAGGACTGCCGCGCAGGGCAGGGGGGACTTACGAGATGGGAGTGATCCTTGTGCCGGAAACCGTCACGTTCCACGCCTCCTGTACGGCGCCGACCGGCTCCGCCTGTATCGCTTCGGCGAACACCTCAAGCACCTGATACACAGTCGTACCATCCGCCAGCTCTACCGTATCCAGCGTAATGGGGTCGCACAAGATCCCGGTTTTCTCATCGGGCTTTACCGGGGTGGTATAGTAGTAGGTGTGATCCGCCCCGGTGATCCAGTCGTTTCGCGGGGTGAGCGTGGGATATTGGGAGGAGACGCTTCCTGCAATTTCGCCGTTATCATACACATAGTAGGACACGAGCCGTATGCGGAGATATGCCGCCACGTTGCCGGTGTTTTTCACACAGACGTCGCTCTTTACACCGGAGAAAAGTGATTCTTCGACCTTGCAGGTGACCTCCGCCGGTACAAAGGTGTTGGTCTTCTCCGCTTTTTTGAACATGAAGGAGAGGGTCACGCCCACCGCGGCGGCGGCGCACAGAGCAAGCGCCGCGATCAGCCAAAGCCGTATTCTTTTGGACATATCGCGTCACCTCTTTCTGTTGACTTCCCGATCACTGCTGCCGTTGAGCCACTTGTTCGTGGTGGGTGCGCTGCCGAAGGTAACTGCGTTGCTGCCACCCTCAGTGACCTTCACCGTTTGACTTGTGTCCGCATACCGCCACGACCAGCCGTTTTGCTGCTCGATCGTATAGGTGAAGCAAAACAAATTCTTGATGGTCACGCTGTCGCTTCCTTTTATGGAGACAAACAGCTCGAAGGAGGGGTCTTCTGTTGTCGTGATGCGGTACACAAAGACGCGGTCGCCGTTCCCCTGGTCAGATGCGTGGTCGCGGGTGATGGTCAGATCACCGAGTATGGGGACGAACTTCGCATAGAACGTATTGACCTTCGGCATGGCCTCAAGCTCGCTCTTATTAGGGACAAGTCTGTTTGTCGTTGAATACACGGTTCCCTCAACGGCGGTAACGGGCTTTGGGCAGTTCTCGTCCAGATACCATCCCACAAACCGGTAACCGGGCTTTTCCGTTGGCGTTGAACCCGTGAACGGGGTATCGCCTTCAACGACCTCCTTGCTTGGGCTGACCGTTCCGCCGCCCTGCGGCCATACCTGATAATCCACGCTGTATTGCACGGGCTGGTAGAAGAAGAAAATGTTGTTCTGCTTCGCGTCTGACCGCAGCAGGAGTGGCTGCTGCGCGTCGGATACGCAGCTCCAGCCCTCTATAGCGATGGCCTCTTCCGTAACTGTCTGACCGAATTTGCCGCTGCCAGATTTGACGGCAGCCAGTACGCCGTTTTCGTGCACCGAACCGCCATTATATACCAGCTTGGACAGATCCTTGGTAGGGGTACCGTACTTTAAGTAGTATACGCTGTAATTCTGGTCGCTGCGCGTATAGAAGACGTACAGATCCGTGCCGTTTGGATCGATGGTGATAGGAAAGTATGTGCCGCTAAGCGTTATCTCCGTTTTAGCCGTCGTTATCTGAATGCCTGTGTTGCGTACTGTGAAACCGCTGAAGGTCTGGGGTGTGACAGGGAGCGTACTGCCTGTCTCACCAATGCCTTGAATATGGGCCTCGTCCTCTGCGTAGTATTTATAATTTCCGTTTGCGTCAGTCTCCAATTCGGAATGATTATGGAGCGCGGCATCGAGGGTCTGCAGCATATGGTGAACGGCATAGGGGGCGTGTGTTTTATTTTGGGTATAATAGAACACCACCACATTGTCCTGCGAGGTAACTTTGCCATCCGCATCAACCTTCACAGCGAGGATCAGCCGCTTATAGAAGGCGTCGGGAATATAGCCCTGGATGACCTCAAACCGTTCAGTCACCACTGCCTTGTAGGAGAACTTTTCCACGCTTCCGCTGGTGGTAGCCGAGGAGATCAGCTCATTATTGTCCGCATAGCGATACTCCACGGTATAGGAGATCCTTTCCGCATGCGCATAGGTAAAGGTGAAGACATTCTCCACCGGCGCGGTTTTGTCGGATTCAGATTCCACGGTGATGGAGTGGCTGGCCAGCGTCGGGTAACAGCCGGTGTTGAAGTCAGCATACAGCTCGTTCAGCGGATCGCCCACCTTTGGATAGAAGGTGCGGGTATTACCCTGATAGGCATAGCCGGTGGAATCAGCCGCGATCTGCCGGTGGAATTGATGATCCGACGTCAGGTACACATAGGTGCGTGTCTCACCAGCCACCGACACCGTAAAGGTCTGGTTGTTGCCCGGCGCCGTCCCGCCGGAGGCGGTATGCAGCGCCGCTGTCCATTCAGTGTCCTTCTCCCCCGTGTGCAGGGCATAGTGGACCAGATAGGGCTGCGCCGTATGGGAGCCCCAGTCTGCGAAGACATTCAGATCCCTTGTGACCGGTATATCCTGCGGCGCGTAGGCTCTCTTTTTGCCGGCCAGCATATAGAACCAACCGTTGAACTCATAGCCGTGTCCGGACTCGTCTTCGGGATTGGGCACAGACCCTACCCTTGTGCCGTGCGCGACTTCAGAGGTATGGATGGGACCGGTTGTACTGCCTGTTTTCTCGTAGGCCAGCATATCGTCATAGGTCTGGAAGAAATGGACGGTGCGTGTGACCGGCGTCCACTTGGCGTAGAGCGCGATATCTCCGGCGGGCATGGTGTCACCCGGCTGATACTTCGTGCCTTCATAGCAGCCGGAGGAGTAATACCAGCCGCCGAAGGTATAGGCGCCAGCCTCCAGTGTACTGGGATACGTCGGTTCACCGGAGACATATTTGTCCAACGGGGTCTGGTACGACAGCGTATCTGTGACCACCGCTTCGTTGTAATTGTGCAGCGTCAGCGTATAGGATTCGCGCTTGTAGAAAAACCGCGCCGTAAAGGATTTTCTGCCGTCGCTCATGTCGGGATTATTCTGCTGTTGCTGGCCGTCCGTGGTAAAGCCGTGCAGTGTCGGCTGCGTCTGATGACTAATTTTCGTGTTGTTGTCTGCGGTGTCGATGGTTTTGATCAGCTTGTAATTCGTTCCTTTGTAGTTGTAGATGGGGCCAGGTGTTTCGCCGTCAAGGACAGGTACATACAGCTCATACAGCCACTGCCACGGCCTACTCCAATCAACATCAGCGCCGTTACAGAAATACCCGAGGAAATTGATCTCGTTCGAAGGGCCCTCGTCGGGGCCGTACAGCAGGTTTTCATCCAGCCGCTGGAACATACCCTTGATGGTGGAGTTATCGTGGTCAAGTGTATACTTCACCTTGAACTCGCCGTTCCAGCCGGCCAGATAGGCGTAGTGGCCCCACTGGCCCACGCCCATATACTGGTCTGCCGTGTTAGTGGTGTGAGTCTCCGCCACAGGGACAGGATCAAAGCAATCTCCGGGCCAAAGCGCGGACAGATCGGCGTCAAATCGAGCCTTCAGCTCAAGGTAATAGTAGGTGTAGCCGTTGCTGTCCCGCGTACCCTTGGTGTATTTGCCTTTATATTCGTCCTTCAGCTGAGGCTCGTCAGTGATGTTTCCCCAGTCGGTCACCTTAACCTTAGCCAGCAGGTTCTCCACATTGTAGGGGTCCGGGCGAGTAAAGGACGGATCCTTATTGCCGAAGGGGTAGGTGGTGCCGCCTACCAGCTGAAACTGGCCGTCACTGTTTTTCCGCGCATAGAAAAACCGCAGCGTGTAGGCTTTTCTGTCATAATACACATTAACGGTGGTTGAACCGTCGCCCTTGATGGTGACATTCTGATCGGTCTTCGCACCATTGTAGACAAGCTGGTTGAAATTTTCGGGATAGCAGTCCTTATTATGTGTGTGCGTGGTGTCGCTATTGCCGCACAGGGGGGTTGTCGCCGTCAGCGTATCGCCGCCGGATACGGTCGTGCCGCTCTGGGTGCTGCCCTTGACGCTGCCGATAAAGCTGTACTTGTCGCCATCATCGGCGTTTTGCAGCCAATATACGGTGGTGTAGGTGGTGTCCACCGTGCGCCAGATCGCCTTATAGGTGCGGTTTTTAGCGGGGATAGTGGTGGGCAGCGTATCGGGATCGCTGTCTCCCGTACCGTCCGTCACATCGTCCCAGCCAACAAATTCGTAGCCGTGGCGGGTAGGCGCGGTCACGATGAACGCCGTGCCGTATCGGGCATAGACCGGCTCCGTACCGTAGCCGCCGTCCATGTCGAATTTCAACATATAGTAGTTGCGGTCGTAGTAGCACTGAAAGACGGTAGAGCCGTCCGCGGCCACTGCTTCGGGGTAGTGATACAGCTTGGTAAAGCCCTCGGCTTCCCCCGCAGGCAGCTTCAGCTCTTTATCGGAGATGATGGTGCCGGTTTTGGCGGCGGAGACGCGGTAGAGTCCCACATCCTCGGAGTATGTGTCGTCATGGATGTTCTGAAAGTAGTAGCGCACAGCGTAGGGAACGTCGATGGCCTTGTAGTAGACGTTGACCACATACGTCGGCGCAGAATAGGAGTCCGAAATATTCAGCTGGATGGTTGTCGCATCATCAGTGGCTGCCAAAGCACCATTACCAGAAGGGGCAGCCTTGTTGTAGAAGGGAGCGTAACCCAGATAGGCCGGTGAGATCACGTTGGAGGTGTAGCCCGTACCCTTCTCGATCTGCGCCTGATAGCTCTTGTAGATGCTCTTTCCCGTCACAGCGTCCAGATAGTTGATGGTGATCTCCACATACTCCTCCGACGTTGCCGCAGGGGCGCGCGCAGGTGCGCGGAGAGCCGGGACTCTCCCGGTCGGGGCGGCGTTGGCGTCGGCCTCGTCCTCGGCGCCGGTCTCTACCGGGATCGTGCGCGCCGCCGTGACGCAGACAACGTTGGAGTCGATGGTCTGGCCGGACGCCGTTACGCGGCAGCGGACATAGGCGCTGCCCGTATCGTCCGCGAGGGAGTTGAGCAGCGCACAGGACAGCGCCAGCGACTGTTCCGTGGCGTCATAGATATTCACCCAAAGCTCCGATGCGATATCCGCAAGGATCTGCCACTGATAGGAGGCATCTGTCACATCCGAGGCGCACACGGCCGTGAGGGTGGTGCGCTCATCCTGCGGAAGGGACAGCGAATCCACCGCGCTGCCCTTGTGGGTCACAGTCACCGCTGCGCCGCTATCGGGCGCGGTATCTGTGCCGGAGGCGGCAAGCGCCGTTGTCATCAGCCCTGACGGTAAAATAGATAGAAACAGGCAAAGGCACAGAATGAGTGACACAAGCCGTCTGGATCCGGTGGGGGTCGTATTCTGTTTTGCCCGGTAGGTTTCCTTCAAAATAGCCACCTGCTTTCTATGTGGGGTCATTTGCCCTTCACGGCGTTCCATGCGGCCTCAGCACGTTCAGCTTCCGTATATCCTGCCGTAAGTCCCTCCGAGAAGCCATGATACTGCACCGCTGTGGCGCTGATCTTGATGGACAGCGGCGCTGCCGGCGATGCAAGTGTGTCAAGCTGCGATCTGGTGATATTCTCGCTGACAGTGATCTTGCCGTCTTCTGCCAGCACATCAGCGTGCAGCGCAGTATTGGCATTAACGATGCAGTAATACACAGAGGTGCTGCCGTCCTCCTGGAGGAAGATCCATTTCGTATTATCTACGGCCCAGTTGAGGATGCCGGTTCCGGCGGTGTAGCCGAAGTTGTCCGCAGCGCGCGTCCAGCCATTGGCCGTGATCGCACAGAATACATAGCAGGCCATCTCGCTGCCCTCGAAGTCCACAACGGCCTGCTTGGTCATGTCCACGCCCGGGAGGATGACCCGTTGATCCAACCCCTCCGGCATTCCCATTTCGGTCACGGTGAGTTCCTTCATCATTGCCACCCGCGCGCTGTCACTCACCGTTGTCCCAGTTACATAGCGGGAGAAGGTCACGCCGGACAGAGCCGCGGCGATCAGTGCGAGATACAGCAGCACGGCGGAAAAAGGAAGCCGAAATTTTGCCTTTTTATTTTGATTTGTCTGTTGTTCCATGTTTCCGCCCCCTTGACCATGTGCAGTGTTTCTATTGTTGTCGTTTGCGGCGCACGAAGTCCGTGATGCCCGGCAGCTCCAGCAGCAGGCCGATCACCGCCAGCAGACTCAGTACCCCGGCCGGCGTCCGCACAAAGCGGATGACAGCGCCGATCTTCGGGATCACCAGCACGACCTTGCCGACAACGGCGTTCTGCGGGATGTCCGCGCCGTCGTCGGTGTTGTTGGCGTCGCCCTTTGTGCGATATCCGTTTTCATGTACGGCGATAATGCGGTGCGTTACCGACATACCACCGGTCTGATAGGTGACGATATCGCCGACCTTGTAGGCGTCCTGCCGGTGGGTGATGATAACGTCGTCCGGTTGGATGGCATCCGCCATGCTGCCGGTCAGCACCACGGCGGAGGAGAAGCCCAGCACCGTAGGCGCAGTCTGTCCGAAAAAGCGCTGCGCCGCAATACGATACAGACTGCCCAGCAGCACCAGCAAAACGACGGCCAGCAGCAGTATCCGCCATATCCACCGGATAACGGTCAGCGCTTTTTTTGCCTTCATCCGCGCTGCTCTTTTCTCCGCGTAACGGCCAGAAAGATACACAGGACGCCGCTGATCAGCATGAGCACGACATACCCCTCGATCATGCTGTCGTCTCCGGTCTTGACGGAGGGCCGGATGGGCTCGTTGCCTCCATCGCTGCCGCTGCTGCCGCCGCCCGTGTCGGAGACGACCAGATAAAAGCCCAGCGTCACCTGGTCCGCATCGCCGCCCGCGGCCTTGTTGCCCAGATAGGTGTCAAGCCGGTCGCGCTCGCTGACGTCCGACGCATCCTCGTAGTTCCAAAACCAGTTGATGGTGAAGTCCTGTATCTTCTTGCCATCCAGCTTGCCGCTGACGGCGCGGATCACCGATCCCGGCTTGACCGATCCGGGAAGCGTGTAGTCGGAGGTATCCGAAAACCCCTCGCCCGAGAGCTGACTGCCGATGTCGAGAAGCGGCGAGGTCGAAAGGGAGTAGAGGATCGCCGTATAGGTGATGGTCTGTCTGGCGTCGTTCTTGAGCCGGATGATGCTGTCCTTGCCGGTGCCGGGCGCCAGTATGCTTTCGGCGCTGTCGGCGCTGACATTGCTGTGCGGCGTTTCGAAGAAGGACAGCTCCGCCGAGCCGTCCGGGCGCACCGAGGTCGCCGCATCCCAGACAAGCGAGCCTGTCTTGTAGGTGAGGGTATGCTCCGGCCGCTCTGCCGGAACGGCGTAGGTAAAGCCGACCACCACCGGCAGCAGCATGACCTGCAATATAAAAAGTATCAGTATGGCGGGAAACAGCCATGCCCGCAGCTTGTTGCTTTGATCCATATACACCTCGTCATGAAAAGCCGGGTTTTCCGGCAAAGCGGATATTGTCGTTTTTCGGGGTATCCGCACAGCGTCCGGCCGGAGGATGGCCGGCGGCTCTGCGGATAGTCCGAAAATATCCCCCCGCCCGCCACATGGCGGGGGGATATTGCCGTCAGACAGACGCGGGACGAAACCGGCAGATCAGTCGATCTGGGTAACGGTCGCAGTGAGTATGAGGTGGACGCCGGTCCCGCAGGTGCTAGGTGTGGTCGCGGTGGAGATACCGCCGGCCGTAACTGCGCCCAACAGCGTGTCAGCCTTATCATTGCCACCTTCGAACTTCCATTCCCAAGACAGGGTGTAGGTACCGAACACTTTGCTAAGATCAGTGTTGGCCTTATAATTACCGGAAGGATTACCGGAAAGATTGTTCAGATTGTTCAGATTGTTCAGATTGTTCAGATAGTCGATGATGGCATCGAGATTACCCGTTTTGACAGGATCTGATTCTCCGGTCTTTCTCAGGGTATAGGTAATGGGATAGTAGTCGGTCGCGAGCTTAAATTTGTTGCCGTCAGCAGCGGTAGTGAGGTCGGGATATTCGCCAGCCTTAAGGAACACATCGGTTCCGCTGGCTTCAATTTTCACATTTACGGCGACTTCAGGAGTTCCCTTGATGGAAAGTACAACGAAGTTACTGCCTTTTGTACCAGGCGCAACGAGATTTTCATCGCCGTTGCCGCTGTATTCAACAGATTTGGAAATGGTGCCGGAGATAGAGTCATTATCTGTATCGTAGGTTTGTTTGAAAGCTTTATCGTTCGCCACCGACATCGTTACGCCAAACTTGGCGACACGTGCAGATTCATAGCCGGTGCCGGTGGTCACATACTTTGCGAACGTACCGCCCACAAAGCATGAGGTGATCAGTACGAGAGCAAACAGAAGACCGGCTGCTCTCAGAGTCCAGTGCTTTTTTGAAGTCATTGGATATCCCCCTTCATCGTAAATATTGTTGAGACGAAAGCTTCGTCACTTGGGATCGTGAGACGACGGTCATCGCCTCAACACGAGGGCGCACCCTCAGTTATATCACCGCATCGCCGGCTGTGGCGCCGTCTCCGCGGAGGATACCTGCATTTACTCGGTGCTGCTGCCGCCATCCTTTTCTCCGGCGGCGGCCCGCAGCCGCTCCAGCTCTGCCTTCAGCGCCGCCGTTTCCTCGTCCTTTTTCCCGGCGCTCTTCTGGCGGCTGATGATGTCGTAGATGATGAACGCGCACACCGGTATGCCGATGAACACCGCCATACCCAGCGGCTTTTGCAGGAACATGGCGAAGTCGCCCAGCTTGGGGATGCGGCCCTTATACAGGCCGAACACAACGTCCTCGCTGACCAGAGGATCCTCGGTGTTGTTGGCGTCGCCCTTGGTCAGAAAGCTGCGCTTGCCGTCTGCTCCGGTCTCCACCGCCACAATGCGGTGGGTGACGGCGTTCTGACCGTCCATGTAGGAGATGATATCGCCGGCCTTCAGCTTGTCCACATCCGGCTTTACGGTGAAGATCAGGTCGCCCACCTCGATATGGTCCTTGGCGCTGCCGCTCATGGAGCCGGACTGCACCACCATGGGCGTGACACCCAGCACCGAGGGCGGAAGCTCCGGGTGTATGATCCCCTTGATGATGATCGTCAGGTTGCCGACGAGCATGACGGCAAATATGACGCACAGCACCATCCCAATGGTAAATACGATTCGATTGGCTGTTTTCTTTTTAGCCATACGGTCATCCTCCCGATGTGGTATCGCAGGTTTTACTCCCCGCAGCAATGCGATCCCCGGCCAATGCCGGAAGCCCTGAAAGCCTGATGCGACAGCGGTTTCAAGGGTGCATAGGGCTGGTTCGGATCGCTTTGCGAAACTGCTTTTCACTGGGAGATTATTGTTGCGGGCATATATACAAAATGATAACACAATACATTCCAAAAATCAAACAAAATTCGACAAGTTAAAAGAATTTTTGATACGGGCTAAAAATTTTTCATTTGCAGAAACATACGAAAACAAAATGAGGTAAAGCAGGCACAATTCTGCGCCTGCTTTACCTCATCGTATGCACTTGAAGCTCCGGCGGCCCTTGTCACCGCCTGACGCCCGCTACCTGATACATCCGTTCGTCGGATATACAGATATCCACATCGCAGTACGGCGTCAGCAGCGCCCGCAGCGCATCCTCGTGCATCAGCCCGTTGGACACCGGATGGGCCGCACCGTTGTGGTGACTGTCGATGGCGGCCCGGCTCATGCCGTGGGCCACGGACAGCCGTCCGCCGGGCCGCACCAGCGATGCCAGACGGGCCATGAGCCGCGCCGGATCGGGGAAGTGGGGGAAGGCATTGTACACCATGACCACATCGAATGTCTCCGGGAAGGCTGTCTCCTCCACATCGCCGCAGAGCACCTGCACCCGCGGCTCACCGGTGAATTTTGCTGCCGCGATGCGCGCCATCTCCGGGGAGATGTCGATGCCCGTGACCGATGCGCCCCGCGCCAGATAATCGGGGAACAGCACGCCGGTGCCGCAGGCCACATCCAGCACCCGTGCGCCGTCGCCCACGCCCGCGTTGTCCAGTATGGCCTGGATCACCGGCTCGTGGCGGATCATCTCCGCGTCCCACGCCGCTGCGCGCTTGTCAAAAAACGCGATCACATCCCGCTTGTCGATCATCTCCGCACCCCCTGTACCATTTTTTCTATCGTACAGGATGCACGGTGACGGCGCAACCCCGGATGGGGGATAAAAAAGGGGCTGTATCCACGGATACAGCCCCTTTTTATACGGAGGTTACCTGAAAAACTCAAAGCGCGGCGCGTCCTTAGTGACGACTCCCGTCTCGATCTCGATGCCGTCTCCGAAGTACCGGCGCAGCAGCGCCGTCAGCTCCTCAGCAGCGGCGCGCACCTCATCGGCGTTCACATCGGAAAAGCCGTCGATGGGGAACAGGATAGCCGTCGTTTCCTCGGTGATCTTGCCACGCTCCGACTGCCGCCACGTCCAGCGGCGGGTGCGGATCTCACTGCCGGAGGCGTACACCGCCTCGCCTGCGTCCGGTGTCTCCGTCTCGGTGCTGCCGAAGGGGATAAAGGTGTCGCCCTCCCGCGCCAGCCGCACGTCCAGCCCTTCTTCAATGGTGCCAAGATCATGGGCGCCCATGGGCAGGCGGTGCTTGATGGACACGGCGTTGCCCAGATCCACGGCGGCGTTGATGTGGGGGAAGCCCTTGCCCTTGGCAATACGGGTCAGCAGCGCTTCAATGGAGCACAGGAACTTGTTGGGGTTGATGCCCAGCGCCGTAAAGGCGTTGCGGTAGGGGAGGATATCCTCCGTCTCCTTGGGCTTCTTTCCCGCAAAATACGCTTCGCAGGCGGCCACGTTCTCTGCCAGCATCTGCTCCAGCTGGGGGATGTCGTGGGTATTGTCCAGCCCCCGCACGGCCACCGCGCCGAAGCAGGCGTTGGGCAGCTTCTCAAAAAATTCCTGGGATACCTGATAGTACATGTGGTTGCCTCCTTTTTTCCGGCTTTCCCGTTCTGTTGCGGGTATTATAGACCTCTTGCCGCCGTTTGCCAAGGGCCTGTAAAGAAAAAAGCGCTGTCCTGTGTGAAAGGATGGCGCTTTTGCGGTCAGCCGTTATGCCACGGCGAACAATTTCACCAGAAACAGCAGGGAGATGACGTAGGTCAGGGCGGATACGTCCCTGGCGTGGCCGGAGAATACCTTGATGACGGTGCAGGAGATCATGGCCGGACCGATGCCGTGGCCAAACCGGAGCACAGGCTATTACAACGGCAGTTTGAAAAGCAGCGATAGCCTTTACCTTGGAACTGCGGGGGTGGAGCTTGGTACACGTCTGGGGAGCGATGTGACTGCGTCGGGAAAAACAGCAGCGAACTCAATCGTTTGCTGCCCGGCACGGAGATACGATCCCTCCAGCTGCTGGCAAACGGTGAATTCGCTGAAGACAATGTACCACAAGAGGCGACCGGTGTCAAGTATGCGCACCTGCCGCGGCTGGTGGATGCCAACGGCATGGACATACACCGCGGAAGGCGATGACCTGTGCAGTTGTTCCGTCAGTTCTCCAAAATGGTGTCGTTGTTTACCAAAATGTGAAAAATGCGCATGAGCTGGAACGAATCCCTGTGGCCGCACCTGTTGAGGTGGGTGCTGAACATGAAAGAATGTATGTTGGAGTTATGCTCCAGCGAGACCCACAAAATCAAAGACTGTATCTGCACGATGTAGTAACGGAAAAAGAGTTCACCACCGGAGGAAACGGACACCTGAACACGACAGGGCCGAATGCCGCCAACGGAGAACTCTTCACTGCAGATATACTACGAAATGCCTTGAATGTCAAGAGCGAGCAGCTTTCCACCGGCCGGAGCATCGAGGAGATGACGGGGGAGGATCTTTCGAACGTCGGGCATATGCAAGAAAGAAGCACTCCCCAAATTGACGGCTCTTCCGGAAACTCCGGCGCTCTGCGGGGGAATGCTTCTGCGAATAGTGTATACGCATCCGACGGAAATGTCAACACCAATCATGCGGCGGCCCGCAAGGCGGCGCAGCTGGCCACCATCGAGAGAAGCAACCCGTTTGACCCCGAGATGGGCGCGCACACATGGATACGCGGCACGGAGGACATCCTCACGTACAGGGAGGCCATCGACAACTTCGGCGGCGTGGATGACGTGACGCCGGCCGCCCGACACACATAAAGAGAGCCTGTGGTATTGCGTCACAGACTCTCCTTTTATATACGTATGATGCGATTCTCCGCAGACGGCTCACTTCTCGCCGAAGGTGTAGGTCAGATCGCCCTTGCTGCAGATGTAGTGGACCTGATAGCCGGAGGTGGTATTCTGCGCCTCCGCCGTGGGCACGGCCACGGCCACGTAGCCGGTCTGGAGCTTTACCGTGGTGCCATCGTCGTACGTGATGGTATCGGTGACGTTGTACTCCCAGCTGAGCCCGAAGTCGCGGTAGGTTCCTGTGGACATGTAGTCCTGCTGCAAATAGGCGTAATAGGCCCGCACGTTGGCCAGATCTGCCGACTCCTTGGCTTTGTGGATGCTTCTGCCCATGGCGGGGATGGCAATCGCCGCCAGCACCGCAATGATGGCCACCACGATGAGCATCTCCATCAGCGTGAAGCCCTGTTTCCTTTTGTTATGTACCATCGAAATACCTCATAAAAGCCGAAATATCGGCGAAATCTTCAGGGCAAAACAGGCACGACTGGAGGTCGTGCCTGTTTTGTGGTCGGAGTGGGGGGACTTGAACCCCCGGCCTCTTGGTCCCGAACCAAGCGCGCTACCAACTGCGCTACACCCCGTCAGCCGTTCCATTATATGGCCTAACGCCGCCGCTGTCAAGGAAAATTTCCTTGACATACAAATTTCTCTCCCGCCGTCTAACCCGTCCCGCCGCCGCATATCCTGTGCCAAAAGGAGGTGTCCCGTCATGCCCCAGCGAACCGCGTATGCAGGCCGCCGCGTGGCCCGCCGAACCCCGCCCCGCCGGTCAGGCCGCCCCCCATCGTCCCCGCCTTGTCCCGCCGCAAAAACGCGGCCCAAAGCGCCGCCCGCCGCCTCGCCGCAGAGCAAGCGCCGCCTGTGGCAGCTGATGGTGTCCGCCGCGCTGCTGCTGGCGGTCATCGCCGTGAAATTTCTCGCCCCCGCCACGCTGGACCGTTACCGTGCCGCACTGCTGGACCTGCTGGGCGCGGATACCGATTTCGTGGAGGTGTTCTCCGCCGCAGGCCACGCCTTCTCCGAGGACGGCGCGCTGTCCGATGCCCTGAACGACGCCTACACCGCCGTATTTGGCCCGTCCCGGGTGCAGTCGATGCCCACCGCCGCCGTGTCCCGCACCGATACCCTGCCCGCCGATGTGGATATGCTCCAGCAGGTGCTGGGCTTCGACTACGCACCCCCCGTCACCGGCACGATCACATCGCTCTTCGGCTGCCGCAGCGATCCATTGGAGAGCGACGGCCGCTTCCATTACGGTCTGGACATCGCGGGGGAGGAGGGGACGGTGATCTCCGCCTTTGCCGCCGGGACGGTCACTGCCGTGGCGGACAGCAGCGACCTGGGCCGCTACGTCACCGTTACTCACCCCAATGGCTATGAGACGCTCTACGCCCATTGCAGCAAGATCACCGCCTCCTCCGGCCAAAAGGTGGCCCTGGGTGACCCAATCGCCGAGATGGGCAGCACAGGCCGGGTCACCGGCACACACCTGCACTTTGAGCTGCACCGTGACACGGTGTTCCTGAACCCCATTTATTATGTGGCGGCCTGACACCCTGCGGGTCAAGCCCTCCGGACTGCTGCTGGCGGCGGCGTTCCTGCTGCTGTCCCGCTCCTGGCTGCTGCCCGCGTCGCTGTTTACCGCCGCCGCCTGCCATGAGCTGGCCCATTGGCTGACGCTCCGTGCCCTCCACGCGCCGCCCCGGACGCTGATCCTGTCCGCCTCCGGCGCGTCGATGTACGTCCCCGGCCTCGCCCGCCTGTCCTACGGCGGTGAGCTGCTGGCCGTGGCCGCCGGGCCGGTGTGCAACCTGCTGCTGTGGGTACTGCTGTCCCTGCTGTCTGTGGACGCTCTGTCCGTGCTCGCCGGCGCGAACCTGCTGCTGGGCGCGCTGAACCTGCTGCCGGTGCGGCCTATGGACGGAGGCCGTATCCTGTGGCTGCTGACGGCTCTTTTCACCGAGCCCTACACCGCCGACCGCGTGGCCACCCTGGTGGGCGCTGTCACCGGTTTGGCGCTGCTGTCCCTGTGCCTGTATCTGACGGCCAGCACCGGCGGCGGACTGTTCCTGCTGCCCGGCGCGCTGTGGCTGGCTGCAAAAGGGGTCTTGCCAAACGGCGCAAAACCGGCTAAAATAAATTGTTAAGCATTACGACAGATGATTGAGGAAAAACACATGGACAAACGACTGGAACGCATCCTGCCCCGGGTGCAGAAGCCCGCCCGCTACGTGGGCGGCGAATATAACGCCGTTCTGAAGGACAAGACCGAGATCGACACCCGCATCGCCTTCTGTTTCCCCGATACCTACGAGATCGGTATGTCCAATCTGGGTATGCGCATCCTCTACGGCGTCATGAACGAGATGGACGGCGTGTGGTGCGAGCGCGTGTTTGCCCCCTGGGGCGACATGGAGGAGGAGCTGCGCAAGGCGGATATGCCCCTTTTCGCGCTGGAATCCGGCGACCCCATCACCGACTTCGACATCGTGGCCTTCTCCGTAGGCTACGAGATGGCCTTCACCGCCATTTTGAATATGCTGGACCTGGCCCATATCCCGCTCCACGCCTCGGAGCGTACCGGACTGACCCCCCTGGTCATCGCCGGCGGCACGGCCATGTATAACGCCGAGCCCATCGCCGACTTTATCGACCTTGTCAGTCTGGGCGAGGGCGAGGATCTGACCGTAGAGCTGGTGGAGCTGTACCGCACCGCCCGACGGGAGGGGTGGAGCAAGCCGCAGCTCCTCCGGGCCGCCGCTCAGCTGGACGGCATCTACGTCCCCAGTCTCTACGACGTGACGTACCACGATGACGGCACCGTGTCCGCCATCACCCCCAAGGACGGCGCACCGGCCAAGGTCACCAAGCGTATCGTCCACGACATGGACAAGTCCTATTTCCCCGTCAAGACCATCGTCCCCAGCACGGAGATCGTGCAGGACCGCGTGACGCTGGAGCTGTTCCGCGGCTGTATCCGGGGCTGCCGGTTCTGTCAGGCGG
>ERZ825137.2771-NODE-2771-length-19705-cov-4.732214_pt1 | contig 19705 bp, 18 predicted proteins | sample MGYA00519873_ERZ825137 | MGnify/ENA primary metagenome ERZ825137 (study PRJEB31778, sample SAMEA3449190) | human gut metagenome | biome: human gut; feature: human-associated habitat; material: faeces | place: United Kingdom | collected 2010/2012 ...
CGACGGCGGCAACAACAGGGAGCGCTTCGGCGTCTCTTTCAAGAACGGGAGCCGGTGACGCGGTGGGGGTCGGCGTAGGGGTCGGAGTCGGTGCAGCCGTGGGTACGGGAGACGGCGACGGCGAAGGTGAAGGCGTGACTTGCGCCTCCTCGGCGCGGTGCAGCTCCGTGTGATACTGCGCGTAGTTGGCCATGAGCGAGCAGTAATCGGCGAGCGCGTCATACGGCTTCGGCAGCGAGAGCGTGAACATGACGATCACGATCGGCTCGTCGGTGTAAACGATGGCGCAGTCGTTGATATACTGCGTGGTCAAAACCTTGAGATAGCCGTATTTGTGCGCGATCTCGTAGCTTTGCTCATGGTAGTTGAAATAGTTTTTTGGCTCCGCGAGGCGCATCATGTCGATCAGACCCGGGAAGCGTTCAGACTCCGTCTGGAGAAGGTTCAGACAGTGGATCATCTGGCGGGCGGTGAAGTAGTTGTCCCGAAAAAAGATCGGGTCGAGCGAGTCCGGATCGTCGGTCATATAGGGGACGATCATGCTGCGGTACTCCCGAAAGCCGCCGAGCTTCATCCAGAGCCGGTAGGCGAGATCGTTGTCGGAATCGACGATCGTAAGCTCCAACGCCTTGGCGTAGGGGTAGCCGTCAATTCTCTCGTTGAGCGTCATTTCCCCGCTGCGTACCCGTTCGGTGTAGACCATGTTGAGCGGCACCTTCTGCATGCTTGCCGCCATGTGGTATATATCGCCGTTTAGAAAATGCTCCTCGCCGGTGACGGTATTTCTGTATCCGAGAGCGACCTTCTCCGGGTCAATGCCGCGCTCGGACAGAAAGACCTCGACGACCTCGTCCCATGTCTTGCCTTGGAAGCGGTCGTCATCGTCCGCCGCGTGGGCGGGAACGGCGCAGAGCAGCGCGAGCAGAAGACACAGCGCCGCGGCAAAGCCGGCAGCCCTTTTTCCTGCAATCATGGAAACCTCCGCAATGAAAGATAGACATGCTATTTATACCCCTTTTTTCGTCGCTTGACAAGGGCACGAGACGCTGACAGACGGTGCGGACTGTCTTTTCGGTTGCGCGCGGCTCCGGTACGGTATAAAATGAAAGAAAAATCCGGAGGATCAAAATATGAGTGTTCAAATTTATGGCACACTTGGGCCGTCGTGCGCGGATGCCGCGACGCTTGCGCGGATGATCGGCGCGGGCATGACGGGCATCCGGCTCAACTTGTCGCACACAACGCTGCGCGAGGCAAAGCCGTATCTGGATGCGGTGCGTGCCGCCGAGCGGGAGACCGGCCGGAGCATCGGCCTGCTGCTCGATATGCAGGGGCCGGAGCTGCGCGTCGGGCGGCTCCGTGAGCCGATGGCGCTCGAAGAGGGATCGCGCGTCGCGCTCGGCGAGGGCGGTATCCCGCTGCCGGAGGAGGTGCTGCGCGCCGTCACGAAAGGGCAGAGCCTCCTTCTGGACGACGGAAGGCTCCGGCTCCGCGCCGAGAGCGCGGACCATGCGCTCGTCGAGCGGGGCGGCGTGCTCCGTTCCCGCAAAAGCGCGGCGCTGCCGGGCGTGGAGATATCGCTCCCGGCCATGACTGCGCAGGACCGGGAAAATCTCGCGCTTGCGCCGTCGTGCGGCGTCACGGCAGTCATGCAGCCGTTCGTCCGCAGCGCGGACGATCTGAAAGCCGTGCGCGCGGCTATGAACGAGTGCGGCGGCACAGACATCCGGCTCTTCGCCAAGATCGAAAACCGCTGCGGCATGGACGCACTTGCGGAGCTGCTGCCGCACGCGGACGAGATCGTCATTGCGCGCGGCGATCTCGGCAACGCCGTGCCGCTCTGGGAGCTTCCCGCCGTGCAGAAGCGCATTGCCGCCCGCTGCCGGGAGAACGGTACGCCGTTCATGGTCGTAACGCAGATGCTCGCTTCCATGGAGCACTCGCGCGTGCCGACCCGCGCGGAGATGAGCGACGTATTTAACGCCGTGCTGGACGGCGCGGCGTCCGTCATGGTCACGGGCGAGACCGCCGCGGGCGAGTATCCGGCGGACGTTATCCGCTATCTCGCGCTCGCCGCGCATGCCGCGGAGACGTTTTTGAAAGAAAACGGGATATAAGGCAACCGGCGGAGGAAAACCTCCGCCGGTTTCTGCTTATATGGATTCTGCGCGTTACTGCATCACCGTGCCGTCGGCAAGAGTGATAGTGCAGCCATTGAAGATGATGGTGCCGTTATTTACAAGACTGGTGACCGCGCAGTCACCGGTCAGCGTCCACACGCAGCCCGATCCGACCGTCACGACGGCGTGATTCTCTGCCGCCGCAGCGCAAAGGATCGCAAGATTTTTTCTTGTTGTTTTCAAAAGGAATGACATCCTTTTGGGTCTCTGGTGTAAGCATACGGCGGCGTCCGGAAAGCAGACGGAAAACCGCCTGCCGCAGAAAAAATTTTAACCACAAGTTGAATGACAAATGGAAAAACGTATGGTATAGTGCATACAGAAATTGAAATTCACGAAAGGAAATGCGATCATGAAGGCTATTTCTTCCGCCATCTTCTCCATGAGCGAACAACAGGCTGTTTTCGAGCAGGAAAACAGCTGCCGCGAAGCGCGTCCATGGCAGGAGAAGCGAGAGAAGGAACCTCGGATCGGCGATACGGTATACCCGGTGTAACGGGACTGCCGGGCCACACTTCCTTCGGAGATCGTATAAGCCGCCTGCCTGGAGAAAAAGGCAGGCGGCTTTTTGCGCCTGCGGATATCTGAACTTGTCAGGAGGTGATGAAAAATGGACTTTCCCGCGATCGATCCGGTAAAGACCGGCGACAATATCACAAAGCTCCGAAAGGCCGCAGGCCTTTCCGTACACGATGTACAGGCGGCGTTTGGCTTTAACTCGCCGCAGGCGATCTATAAATGGCAAAACGGAACGGCGCTGCCTTCTGTGGATAATCTTGTCTGTCTCGCAGCGCTGCTGCGCGTCCGGATGGATGATATCCTCATCACAGATCGTTCCTGAATTTTCGGTCGGGAGCCGATACTCCCGCTTCTATGGTCCGCTCGTCTAACAGGATAGGACGCAGCCCTTTCACGGCTGTAATGACCGGTTCAAATCCGGCGCGGATCTCCATATATGGTGCCTTCGTCTAATCGGACAGGACGCAAGCCTCTCAAGCTTGTAATGCCGGGTTCAAGTCCCGCAGGCATCACCACAACGTCAGAAGAAGTCAGCACCGTTCCGTTTCCGCCTCGCGGCGAAAACTGCACTACGCTGACTCCTTCTTCCTTTCCAAATCGAACCCGCTCTGCTGGGCTTTGATCTGGGCCTTGATTTTATAATTCTGTATTGGGGTGTAGCCAAGCGGTAAGGCAGCGGACTTTGACTCCGCCAGTCGCCGGTTCAAATCCGGCCGCCCCAGCCACGCCGCCGCGGACCGTGCCGGTCCGCGGCGACTTTTTTTATGCCGTGCATAAAAACTTCTCTCTGCCGTGTCTCGATGGCCGGAGGAAAAAGTTGACCGGCTGTGATAAAATAAAAAAGAAGGGAAGGGAAGGAAATGGATGAGCGGATAAAGCGTACGGCGCACTATCATCTGCCGGGACTTTTTGAGTTTTACGAATTTTACCGCGTGTTTCTGCCGCTGTTTTATGAGCACCGGGAATGGTTTTACGATTGGTGCGACATCGGCTCGATCTACGGCGCGCCGGCAGACTGTCTCTGGGACGGCGGACGCACCGGGTACGGGGACGATGATCCGCGCGCGGTGCTCTCGCTGCTGCGCGAATACGGCATTTCGGCGCGGCTCACGTTCAGCAATTCCCTCCTGCGGGAGGAGCATCTCTCGGATAAAAAGTGCAGCGGTCTCTGCGCGCTTTTCAATGAGAGCGAAACGCCGCGAAACGGCGTCATCGTCCATTCGGAGCTGCTGCTCGACTATCTCCGGCGGCGGTATCCCAAGTTGTATTTCGTGTCCTCTACGACCAAGGTGCTGACGGATTTCCGGGACTTTCGGAAGGAACTCGAGCGGGAGGAGTTTTCGTATGTCGTGCCGGATTTTCGCCTGAACCGGAGGTTTGACCGGCTCGGCATGCTCCCGCAGACGGAAAAGGACAAGGTGGAGTTCCTCTGCAACGAGTGCTGCGATTTCGGCTGCGCCGAGCGGCGGGCATGCTACGAAGCCGTCAGCCGCCAAAACCTCGGCGAGGATGCGCCGGAGCACCGCTGCGCCGCGCCCGACGGCGCGCAGGGCTACCGGTTTTCCAAAGCCATGAAGAATCCCGGCTTCATCGGCGCGGCGGACATTCGGGATATATATCTTCCCATGGGATTTTCCCATTTCAAGATCGAGGGCCGCACCCTCGGCAGCGCAGTGCTGCTGGAGTTTCTGCTGCACTACCTGACAAGACCCGAATACCACCTCCCGGTCCGCGAGGAAATCTATCTTGACGGCATGCTCGATCTCTTTTAAAAAGGAGGAGAGAACGCGGGGCGCGGCGGGGGAACGACCGGGGTGCTTTCCCGAAATTTTACAAAGGATCATGATAAGGGAAAAGCGTGTAAAAATCTTGTAAAAAATGTTCTTGCACTTTTTACGATGTTGTACTATAATCACGACAAAAAACCGGTATGCTGTCTCCGGTTTTGTTACTTTTATCCGAAACGGGTGTGAGGTATGGCATCTTTCAACGCTGTTATAGAGCATCTGCACGAAGTGAATCTTGTCTCCATGCTGGTGCGCTTTGCCATCGCACTTCTCGGCGGCGGCATCATCGGCATGTCCCGCGGCAAGCGCCAGCACGCCGCCGGACTGCGCACGCATCTTCTCGTGTGCATCGGCGCGGCGTCCGTAATGATGACGAGCTTGTATCAGGCACAGAATCTCGGTGTGCCGGGCGATGCGTTCCGTATGCCGGCGCAGGTCGTGAGCGGCGTCGGCTTCCTCGGCGCGGGCAGCATCCTTGTCACCGGCAAGCGCCACGTCACCGGCCTTACAACCGCCGCGGGCCTGTGGGCCTCGGCGTGCATGGGCCTTGCCGCGGGCGCGGGCTTCTATGAGGGCGCGCTGATGATGTGCGTGCTCATCTATGTTGTGCTCGTTTCTCTCAACAAGCTCGATTCGACCCATGTGAAGGCGTCGCGGGTGATGAACGTATATGTGGAGCTCAAGAGCGGTGTGCCGCTCAGCGCGCTGCTGCGCGCGGTCAAAAGCATGGGCATTCAAGTCAACGACATACAGGATATCGGCTCGCGCAGCGCGGAAACGCACGGATACATTCTGGAGCTGGAGATCATGCGGCCGGAGCTGGGTCATGTAGAGGCGGCCGAACAGGTTGCGAAGATCGAGCAGGTCGAATTCTGCGAGGAAATGAAGGCGTAAAACGGTCAAACACCCTCACTCCGTGGAGGGGGGCGTTTGAGGGGCTGCGGCTCGCTGCAGCGCACTCGCTCCGCCCGCACGCTTGCGATCTGATAAGTATTTTTGCCGACGCCACATGTCGCCGGCAAAAATGTTTTTAACCTAACCTCATTTGCTCCTGCGGGAGCAAACTCTGCGAGACAACAGACCGGCGGCTTTCCGAAAAGGAGAGCCGCCGGTCTCTATAATTATAATATCCAGAAGAGCGCCGCGCCGAGGAACGTGCCGACGGCGTAGCCGAGTGCGCCGCAGATGAGACCCGGCGCAGTGAGCGCGTCGCAGCGCAGCTGCTTTGTGACCGCCGGGATAAACGCCGGGCCGTACAGCCCTGCCGTCATCGTGACGATGGCACAGTCCGCGCTGATGCGGAAAATGCGGCAGAGCAGAAGATGCAGCAGCGCGGAGCATACGGTGATGGAGGCGAGCAGCGCGACCGTGTGCAGCAGATTCCCGCCGAGCGTCCCGAGATCGAGCGAGCTGGCAAGCGCGAACGAGAAAACGAGAATGAGATAATGTCCCGCGGCGGAGTTTTCCTTCACATTCCGCACCTTCGGCACGAACGAGAGCGCAAGCCCGAGCGCCGTTCCCGCGATCATCACCGCCGGGACGAGCGGATCGGTGAGCGCGCCGCCCTTGACCTTCCATATCGCAAAGCCGATGACCGCGCCGACGAGCACGCATGCGAGCGAGAGGGCAAGATTTCGCACGATGCCGCGGTGGAAGCCGTTCCATTCGAGCGCGTCCACATTTTCCGCGCCGCCGTTCTCGCGCATGTAAGCGCCCTGCTTTGCGTGCCGGTCGAGAACTTTGGCGCAGAGAGGCTTCGCGAGCGTAAGGATGAATATGTAAAAGACCGTGCCGACGATCATATCGGAGAGATTGCCGATGGCGATCGTGTCGCCCGGCACGCCGAGAATGACGCCGATGGCGTTGAAATTCGGCGAGCCGCCGGTATACATGCCCGCGGCCATCGCGGCAAGCTGCCGTCCCCACGGGAAGCCGGCCCCTAGCGTCCGTCCCAAAACCACAACAACGGCGCTCACGGCAAGCAGCAGAAGCGCAAACGAGATGAGCACCGGCTTTGCGAGCCGCCGCACATCGGCGAGATTTGTGCCGAACATCAATAGCGGAATGGCGAGCCCGATGCATACATAGCTGCCGATCTGCCCGACATCGGCGTTCAGCCGGACGTCCAGCCCGGCCTTCCGGCAGAGAAACGCCGCCACCGCGACGACAATGCCCCAGAAATACGCCATGGCGATCGTGCCGAATGTGCGCACGAGCCCCTTTTCCCGCTGCCGCAGGATAAGCACCGGCACACCGAACACCGCGATAAGCTGCAAAACCGTAACGATCATGTTTCTTCCTCCCCATAGCGTCGATTGACAAGGGCACACGCGGTTCTGCCGGGCGGAAATGCCCTCATACTGCGTCAAAGCCCTTGAGAATACACAAAGTATTCTCTGCGGCCTTTTCCTTGTCTGCGAGCATTTCTGCTCCGGCAGAACTGCTTCGCATCGGACAGCCTTGGATTTTCGAGGGATTTTTGTTCTTTTGGACGCAGGCGGGCTGTCGCCCGCCAAGGACAAAAGGGCAAAAAGCACCGAAAAGACTTACCTGTCCGACGTGTGTGCTCTTGTTAATCGACGCTATCTCTGCATAAGCATACCGGATTTTCGGCGGAATGAAAAGAGAAAAGAGAGATTTTTCACATACCCTTTTCAAAATCGAATTAAAGTGATAAACTGCGGAGGAAGAAAAGGAGGGAAGTACATATGGATATTTTATCTCAGCTCAACAGTTCGGTCATGTATCTCATCTGCGGCGGCATTATTTTCTTTGTTGCGCTGGTGTGCGTGTTCTTCATGGTACGCGCCTACCGCGCCGGCGTCGCCATCGGTATGGACAAAACGAAAATGAAGCGCACCATCACCGCGAGCGCCACGTTTGCCGCGCTCCCGAGCGTCGGCATCCTGCTCGGCGTCATCGCGCTCTCGGGCAGTCTCGGCACGCCGTGGTCATGGCTGCGCCTTTCGGTCATCGGCGCGCTGCACTATGAAACGCAGGTCGCGGAGGCCGCGGCGGAGGCAGTCGGTCTGCCGGGCCTTTCGGCCTCGGCAATGACGCCGCAGGCTTTTACCACGATCGCCCTTCTGATGGGCGTCTGCATCATGTGGGGCATGGTGTTTTCGATCTTCTTTAATAAGAAATACCTCTCGCGTCTCAAAGCGCCGAAGAAAAACGGCACGGCGGGCGGCGGCTTCGGCGACACGGCCATGACCGCCATGTTCATCGGTCTTGTCAGCGCGTACATCGGCAGCTACATCGGCGCTCTCGTCTCCGGCGCGGGACGGTTCACGTTTGCGGGAAGCTGGATGCCGCTTGCGGTCGTTGCGGTGTCGGCGGCGGTGATGGCGGTGTTTGTATGGCTCGCCGAAAAGAAGAACGCCGCGTGGGTCGATAACTTTTCTGTTGCGGGCAGCATGCTCGCGGGAATGGCGGCCGCGGTGCTGCTGCGCGGCGTGTAAGGAGGAAATGCAATGAACGAACAGGAAAAGACCGTCCGGTTTGAGGCCTACAACCGCCGGACGCACACCTATGGCCGCATCGCCTGCGGTGTGACGCTCGTGCTGCTGCTCGGCGCGCCGTTTCTGATGGGCTACATTCTCGGCGCAATGCCCGATATGCGCGCGTTCGGCAAGGGCTTTCTTGCCATCGGCATCGTGTGGCTCGTGAGCTGCGTGGCGGAATATCTCGTCTATACGCCGATGCTCGGCGCGGGCGGCGGGTATCTCGCATTCATCACAGGCAACCTCATCAACATGAAGATCCCGTGCGCGGTCAACGCGCGCGATATCGTAGGGGCCAAGACCGGCACGCCGGAAAACGAGATCATCTCCACGCTCTCGATCGCCACGGCGTCGCTCGTGACGATCGTCATTCTTGCGCTCGGCGTGCTGCTGCTCATCCCGCTGCAGCCCGTGCTGCAAAGCCCGGCGCTCCAGCCGGCATTTGACAATGTCGTTCCCGCGCTCTTCGGCGCGATGGCGTATAAGTACTACCGGAAGAACATGAAGATCGCGCTCTGGCCGCTTGTCCTTATGAGCGTGCTCTTCATCCTCGTGCCGGGGCTGCTCGGCTCAACGAGCTTTATGATATTGCCCTCCGGCGCGATCGCCATCGGCGTGGCGTACTTCCGGTATCGCCGCTCGCAGAAGGAGACGGCGGCATGAGAGTCGTAGGCTATGTTCTGCTCGCCGCGCTCGGCGTGCTCGCGCTGCTTCTGCTTGCGGCAGTGATCCGCACGCTGTGCATGAAGAAAAAAACCTCGGATTATACGCCGCACCCGGACGCCGCGCGCGAGCGGGAGTATGCGGAAAAGCTCTCGCGCATGGTAGCGTATGAGACCGTGTCGCACCCGGACGATCCGGAGCTCGAAAAGTTCCGCGGCTTTCATAAGCTGCTCGCGGAGCTGTATCCGACAGTACACGAAAAGCTGGAAAAAACGGAGATCGACGGGAATCTCCTGTTCTTCTGGAAGGGCAAAAACCACGACAGGCCGCTCGTGCTCATGTCGCATCAGGACGTTGTCCCGGCGGAGGGAACGTGGGAGCACGCGCCGTTCTCCGGCGACATCGCCGCCGGCAAGGTCTGGGGCCGCGGCGCTTCAGACACAAAGTGCAGCGTCATGGGCTTTTTCCAGGCGTGCGAGGAGCTGCTGCGGGAAGGGTACGTCCCCGAGCAGGACGTGTACCTCTCGTCCTCCTGTACGGAGGAGTTCGCCGGGCCCGGCGGCGGCAAGCTCGTGGACGAGCTGCGTCGGCGTGGCGTGAAGCCGTTCCTCGTCTGCGACGAGGGCGGCGGCATCATCTCCGAGCCCATCGGCGGCATTCATGGGAATTTCGCCATGCTCGGCGTGTTTGAAAAGGGAAAAGCGGATGTGCGTTTCACGGCGCGCTCCAACGGCGGCCATGCGAGCGCGCCGCCGAAAAACTCGCCCGTGGCGCGGCTTGCGGCGTTTGTGGACAGCATGGAAAAGCACCCGCCCTTCCGGAAAAAATTCGAGCCGGAGGTGAGCGCGATGTTTGCCCGGCTCGCGGCGTACGCGCCCTTCGCTCTGCGGCTTCTCTTCGGCAATCTCTGGCTTTTCGCGCCGCTTATGAAGCTCGTCATGCCCGCGCTCTCGCCGCAGGCGGGCGCCATGCTGCGCACAACGGCGGCCTTCACGATGCTCTCCGGTTCGGACGCCTGCAACGTGCTGCCGCAGGAGGCAAGCGTGTGGGCCAATCTCCGGTTCATTCCGCACCAGGGAATGGACGAGAGCCTCGCGCTTATCAAAAAGCGCGCGGAAAAGTATGGTATCGAGACAGAAGCTCTCTCCGCGAGCGATTATTCTGCCCCCGCGGATATCCACGGCGAGGCGTGGCGGCGCGTGACCGATACGATCGCCGAGGTGTTTCCCGGCCTTGCCTGGAGCCCGTATGTCATGACCGGCGCGACGGACGCGAAGAACTATCAGGCGATCTGCGATAACTGCATCCGCTTTGCCCCGGTGATCTACGGCCCCGAGCAGATGCGCGGCATGCATGGCGTCAACGAGAACATCGAAACGGCGTGTTTGCCGGGCGCGGTGGATTTCTATAAGGCGCTCATTGGCAAAAATCGCTGAAATTGCAATTTGGAAACGATTTTTTGGGTCAAATCTATTGCAAAATCGAATCAATCGGGCTATATTACAACCAAAGAAAAAACCATTCGGAAAGGGTGAAGTAATTTATGGCAGGAGCACACAGAATCGGCATCCTGACGAGCGGCGGCGACGCCCCCGGTATGAATCCCGCGATCCGCGCCATCGTCCGCACGGCCGGCGCTGAGGGAATCACCTGCATCGGCATCCGCCGAGGTTACGCCGGACTCATCAACGGCGATGTTTTTGAGTTGACCGGCAACGACGTAGACGGCATTGCCCGCCGCGGCGGTACCATTCTCTATACCGCCCGCAGCGAGGAATTCCGCACGGAAGCCGGTGTTGACAAAGCCGCAAAAGTCTGCAAATATCTTGGCATCGACGGCCTTATCACCATCGGCGGCGACGGCACTTACCGCGGCGCGCTGGAGCTGGCCCGCCGGGGTGTCCGCGTCGTGGGTATCCCCGCGACGATCGATAACGACATGGGCTGCACCGAGTATACCATCGGCTTTGATACCGCCTGCAACACCGCGATCGAAGCCATCGACAAGCTGCGCGACACCGGGCAGAGCCACGAGCGCGTGTCGGTCGTAGAGGTCATGGGCCGCAACGCCGGCCATCTCGCGCTCTACACCGCCTTGGCTGCCGGCGCTTCCGCCGTGCTGCTTCCCGAAAAGGAAGTCGATCTCGAGCATGATGTGATCGATGTGATCCGCCGCGGCTGCATCCACGGCCGCCGCCACCACATCGTCGTCGTCGCCGAGGGCGTGGGCCATGTCCACGAGTACGCGCAGACGATCGAAGAGGAGACCGGACTCGAGACCCGCGTGACGGTCCTCGGCTACATCCAGCGCGGCGGCGCGCCGAGCGGACGTGACCGTGTGTCCGCCGCGATGATGGGCGTGCGCGCGATCGACGTGCTCAAGTCGGATGCCTCGAGCCGCGTCATCGTCGAGCGGAACGGCCGTTTTGAGGATATGGACATCGAGGAAGCGCTCCAGATGAAGCGCGAGCTCGACGAGGAGATGTTCGTTGCCTGCAACCGCATCGACACCTCTTATCAGTACCACCACAAGAAAACCACCTGAGCCGGAGGGCGCCCTCCGGACGATGAACAAATGAAAAAATGCGGTGTCTCGCAAAGAGACACCGCACTTTTTGCCGGAGGATCTATGAAGAAATTTATCGGAAACAAAGACTTTTACAAGCTGGTCGCGGCGCTCGCGCTGCCGCTGCTGCTGCAGAACGCCGTATCGACGTTTGTGAATCTGCTCGATAACCTTATGGTCGGGCGGATCGGCACGGAATCGATGTCGGGCGTGTCCATCGTCAACCAGCTTCTGTTCGTATATAACCTCTGTCTCTTCGGCGGCACGGGCGGCGCGGGCATTTTCGGCGCGCAGTTTTTCGGCCGCGGAGACTATAACGGCGTCCGGCATACGCTGCGCTTCAATATCCTGCTCTGCGCCGGGTTTACAGTGATCGCCACGGTGCTGCTCGCGCTCATCCCGGATACGCTCATCGGCGCGTTCCTGCACGAGGCGGGCACCGGCGGCGATCTCGCGCTCACGCTCTCGGAAGGCAAGGACTACCTTCGCATCATGCTCTTCGGTCTGCCGGCGTTCTGCCTTACGACGGCGTATGTGAGCATACTGCGCGTCACCGGCGACAACCGTCTGCCGATGAAGGCGAGCATTGCGGCGATCTTCGTCAATCTCGTTTTCAACTATCTGCTCATCTATGGCAAGCTCGGCTTCCCGATGCTCGGCGTCCGCGGCGCAGCCATTGCCACGGTGCTCTCGCGCTATGTGGAGTTCGGCCTGATCCTGCTCGGCACCCACGGGAAGAAAACGCCGCCGCGGTTTATCCGCGGGCTGTACCGCGGCTTTGCGATCCCCGGCCATCTCGCCGGGCAGATCGTCCGCAAGGGCATGCCGCTGCTCGTGAACGAGATGTTCTGGTCGCTCGGCATGACGATGCTCACGCAGTGCTACTCCTACCGCGGGTTGGACGCCATTGCCGCGCTGAACATCAACTCCACGGTGCTCAATCTCTTCAATACCGTTATCTTCACGATGGGCAACACCGTCGGCATCATCATCGGCAACCTGCTCGGCGCGGAGGAGTATGACCGCGCGCGGAACTACTGCCCGAAGCTCGCCGCGCTCAGCTGCGCGGCCAGCGCGGCGGTCGGCGTTGTGATGTTCCTCGTCGCGCCGTATGCCCCGCGGCTTTACAACACCTCCCACGAGATCATGACGCTCGCCGCGTCGCTCATGCGCATCTGCGCTCTCATGCTGCCGGTCCACGCCGTGGTAAACGCCGCGTACTGGACCATCCGCGCCGGAGGCCGGACGTACATCACCATGCTTTCGGACAGCGTGTTCACCTGGGTCGTGTCGGTATCGATCGCGTGGGTGCTCATCCATAAAACGGGCCTGCCGCTCGTGGAGGCGTACCTCTTTGTGAATCTCGCCGACCTTATCAAAATGGTCATCGGCATCGTGCTTCTCCGCCGCGGCATCTGGGTGCGCAACATCGTCACCGGCGAGGAGATCGCGGCCGGGAATGCTGCGGGCTGATTTCCGGTTGTATTCTTCACCGTTTCGGTGTAAAATCGTTTCAATGAGGTGAGAACAATGCATCGAATCGGTGTTTTTGACAGCGGCATCGGCGGTCTTACGGTGCTGCGCCAGCTCCGGCGGGCATTCCCGCAGCTGGATATGGTATATCTCGGCGACACCGCCCGCGTACCCTACGGCGGGCGCTCGGTCGAGACGATCACGCACTATGCCGAGGACGACGTGTGCTTCCTGCTCCGCAAGGACGTGGAGGCGATCGTCATCGCCTGCGGCACGGTGAGCTCCAACTCGCTCGACGCGCTGCGCGAAAAGTTTGACCTGCCGATCTACGGCGTGATCGAAAGCGCGGCGCGGCTTGCTGCGAGCATGACGAAAACGCGTTCCGTCGGCGTCATCGGCACGCAGGCGACGGTCAAGAGCGGGGCATACGAAACGCACATCCGCGCCATAGACCCCGGTGTACACGTCGTCTCCCGCGCCTGCCCGCTTTTTGTGCCGCTCGTGGAAAACGGCATCGCGCCGGACGATATCGTCGCGGAGACGGTCTGCTCGCGGTATATGGAGTCCTTTGACGGCAAGAACATCGACGCGCTCATCATGGGCTGCACGCATTACCCCGTGTACCGCCCGGCGCTCGAAAAGCGGCTGCCCGGCGTGCGCATGATCGACGTCGGCGAAGCGCTCGCTGAAGCGCTGCGGCCCCTTTTCGCCGAAAGCCGCGGCGCCGGCGCGGTCGAATACTACGTTACGGAGCGCAGCGCCGCCTTTGACGAGATCGTCCGCGTCATGGATCCTTCGCTTGACCCTGCCGCCATCCGCGTGGAGAACGCCTTTATACAGTAAAATATAGAAAAATGAGCCGTTTTCGTTACCGAAAACGGCTCATTTTGTGTAGAAACCAGCCGGGAAACATACTTGACGAACACGCCGATGTGTAATATAATTTTAATATCGATATAGTAGGAAACTAAACAAAAGAGATATAAAATGTGGAGGAGTCAGCATGGATAAGCAGACCAAGTCCGGAATGCCTGTGGATGAAAGCAAATATTCCTTTACGATCCCCCGCACGGACGAGCCGAGAGAGAAGATCCTCAAGCTCGGCGCGATGATCACCGACCGCATCGGCAAGGTCACGGGCAACGATCCCGAGTATTGGGGACTCGCGGGCGTTGTTACGGACGAAATGGCGGATGTCGCGCTCAAGATGAAGGTGCGCAAGCCGAAAACGACAGCGCAGATCGCCGCGATCACCGGCAAAAGCGAGGAAGAGCTCGAAAAGCTGCTCACCGAGATGGCGTACATCGGCCTTGTCGAGTACAACTGGGAAAATCTGGACGGGAAAAACCCGAACCACGAGAAGCGCTGGACGCTGCCGCAATTCGTTCCGGGCAGCGCGGAGTTCGTCAACATGCGTCAGTCGCAGATCGACGAGCACCCGGAGGTCGCGGCGTTCTTTGAGCGCATGACGTTCCTCCCGCTGGAGAAGGTCACGCCGATGGTGCCTCCCGGAGGCGCCGGCATCGGCATGCATGTTATCCCCGTGGAAAAGGCGATCGAGACCGAGAACAAGTCCGTCTCCATCGAGCACATCTCCCACTGGCTGAAAAAGTACGACGGCGTTTACGCCGCTTCGCCCTGCTCCTGCCGTATGTCCCGCGCCAAGCTCGGCGAGGGCTGCGGCGACGATCCGCAGGACTGGTGCATCGCCGTGGGCGATATGGCGCGCTACGTCGTCGAGACCGACCGCGGCCATTACATCACCTATGACGAGGTGCTCGAGATCCTGCACAAGGCCGAGGAGAACGGCTTTGTCCATGAGATCACGAACATCGACGGCGAAGAGAAGATCATCGCCATCTGCAACTGCAACGTGAACGTCTGCAACGCGCTGCGCACGAGCCAGCTTTTCAACACGCCGAACCTCTCCCGCAGCGCCTACGTTGCGAAGGTCGAGAGCGAAAACTGCGTTGCGTGCGGCCGCTGTGTTGAGACGTGTCCCGCGGGCGCGGTGAAGCTCGGCCAGAAGCTCTGCACGAAGGACGGCCCCATCGAGTACCCGCGCCACGAGCTGCCGGACGAGACCGCCTGGGGTCTGGATAAGTGGGACATCAACTACCGTGACAACAACCGTATCAACTGCTACGATACCGGTACGTCCCCGTGCAAGACGGCGTGCCCGGCGCACATCGCCGTGCAGGGCTATCTGAAGCTCGCCGCGCAGGGCAAGTACCGCGAGGCGCTCCAGCTCATCAAGCGCGAAAACCCGTTCCCCGCCGTATGCGGCCGCATCTGCAACCGCCGCTGCGAGGACGCCTGCACCCGCGGCACCGTCGACCAGGCCGTCGCCATCGACGAGGTCAAGCGCTTCATTGCCCAGCAGGATCTCGAAGCCGCCACGCGCTTCATCCCCGAAAAGGTCATCCCGAAGGTCGAGGGCGGATTCGATGAGAAGATCGCCATCATCGGCGCGGGGCCGGCGGGTATGTCCTGCGCGTACTTCCTCGCCGAGAAGGGCTACCGCCCGACCGTGTTCGACAAATCTCCGCGTCCCGGCGGCATGCTGATGAACGCCATTCCGAACTTCCGTCTCGAAAAGGACGTTGTGGAGGCCGAGATCGACATTCTGCGCGAGATGGGCGTGGAATTCCGCTGCGGCGTGGACGTCGGAAAGGACGTCACCATCCCCGAGCTGCGCGCGCAGGGCTACAAGGGGTTCTATGTTGCCGTCGGTCTGCAGGACGGCGGACGTCTCCGCGTTCCTGGCGACGACGCCGAGGGCGTCATGTCCGGCGTGGACTTTACAAAGAAGGTCAACCTTGCGCCCGAAACGAAGCTCACCGGCAAGGTCGTTGTGATCGGCGGCGGCAACATCGCCTCCGATGTCGCCCGCACCGCCGTGCGCTGCGGCGCGGAGAGCGTGACGCTCTATTGCCTGGAGGGGTACGACGAAATGCCCATGGGCGAAGAGGACCGCACCGAGTGCGAGCGCGACGGCATCTCCATCCATGCCGGCTGGGGCCAGACCGCGATCGACACCGAGAACGGCCATGCCAGGGCCATTCGCTTCCGCAAGTGCCTGTCCGTCAAAAATGCCGAGGGCCGCTTCGCCCCCGCGTTTGACGACGCCCGGACCGAGACCGCCGAGGCGGATACGATCCTTTACTGCATCGGCCAGCACGCCGCCTGGGGCGAGCTGCTCGCCGGAACAAAGGTGGAGTTCAACCCCAACGGCACCGTCAAGGCCGATCCTCTGACTTACCAGACCGCCGAGCCCGACATCTTCGTCGGCGGCGACGCCTACACCGGCCAGAAGTTCGCCATCGACGCCATCGCCGCCGGCAAGGAGGGCGCCGTGTCCCTGCACCGCTTTGTGCAGCCGAACACGAGCCTCACCATCGGCCGCAACCGCCGGCAGTTCATCGAGCTCGATAAGAAAAACGTTCTTCTCGATATCAACAGCTTTGACAACACGCCGCGCCAGCGCCCCGGCTACAACGAGGAGCTGCGCCGCACGATGCAGGACGGCCGCGCATGCTTCACCGAGGAGCAGGTCAAAGCCGAGACCGCCCGCTGTCTCGGCTGCGGTGCGAGCGTCGTCGATCCGAACAAGTGCATCGGCTGCGGCATCTGCACGACGCGCTGCGGCTTTGACGCCATCCGTCTCCACCGCGAGCGTCCCGAGTGCAGCACCATGGTGCGCAGCGAGGACAAGATGAAGGCCATCCTGCCGTATATGCTCAAGCGCGCCGTGAAGATCAAGCTCAAGGGCAAAAAGGGCTGAGCATGCACGAGCTTGGGATCGTATTCCACATGATAAAAACCGTCGAGCGCATCGCGGAGGAAAATGTTCTTACGAGCGTTTCCTCCGTCACGCTCGAGCTTGGCGAGGTGTCCGGCGTTGTGCCGCATGAACTCACATCCTGCTGGAACTGGGCCGTTGCGCAGACGGAGGTTTTGAAGGGCGCGGAGCTTAGGATCGAGACCATTCCCGCCGTGACGCTTTGCGAGAACTGCACCCATACGTATCCGACCGTCCCGCAGGGGCGCATCTGCCCGCTGTGCGGCAGCGAGGAAACCGTGCTCCTGCAGGGCAACGAGATCAATCTCAAAGAAATCGAGGCTTGCTGAAATGGACAGTGTACGCATCATAGAGATCAAGGAGAGCGTTTTCGCCGACAACGACCGCGAGGCCGACCGTGTCCGCGCAAAGCTCAAGGAGGAAAAAACATTCCTTCTCAATCTCATGTCCTCGCCCGGCTCGGGCAAGACGACGACGCTTCTGCGCACGATCGAGCGCTTGAAGGACGATCTTCGCATCGGCGTTATGGAAGCGGACATCGATTCCTCCGTAGACGCCGAGACCATCGCCCGCACGGGCGTGAAGAGCATCCAGCTCCACACCGGCGGCATGTGCCATCTCGATGCCGGAATGACCGAGCAGGGGCTTACCGAGCTCGGCACGGCGGATGTCGATCTCGCGGTGCTCGAAAACGTCGGCAATCTCGTCTGCCCGGCGGAGTTCGACACCGGCGCGGTGAAAAACGCGGTCATTTTATCGGTGCCCGAAGGGCACGACAAGCCCCTCAAATACCCGCTCATGTTCCAGGTGTGCGATCTGGTGCTGGTAAACAAGATCGACGTGGCCCCCTATTTTGATTTTGACCTGGAAAAATGCACCGAGTACGTGCACCTGCGCAACCCCCGCGCCCGTGTGCTGCCCATCTGCGCCAAAACCGGCGAGGGCATGGCCGAATGGTACGACTGGCTGCGCGCCCAGGTGCGCGAATGGCAGCAGGCCTGACCGCAGCTTTGATAAGGAGGAAAACGCAATGGCTTTGAGACCCAAGATCGTAAAACTGGCCAAAATGGTGGGCGGCGTGGCCGGCGTCATCAACAAGATCGACGAGACTGCCCCCGAATACTACGCGCTGGAATGCGTGGTGAGCGACGAACAGGCCGACGTGGCCCTGGTAATGGGCCTGCGCAAGCCCCGCACCGCGCAGGAGGTGGCCCAAAAGTGCGGCAAACCGCTGGACGAAACCCACCGGGTGCTGATGGAATTGGCCGGGATCGGCGTGTGCAAGGTGTGGCACGAGGACGGCAAAGAGCTGTTCTGGGTGAACATCTTTGCGCCCGGCATGCTGGAAATGATGGTGAACAACCGCGCCCAGCTGGAGGCGCACCCCCAGATCGGCAAGGCCTTTGAGGAATACACCCGCCGGCGCATCTCCACCATGGCCCCCCTGTTCCCCGAGGGCATGGCCATGATGCGGGTCATGCCGGTCGAGAGCGCCATCGCCGACGACCCCGAAACCCAGCCCTGGGAGCGGCTGTCCTATTATCTCGACAAGTACGATAAATTCTCGGTGAGCGATTGCTCCTGCCGCGCCTCCCGCCGCCACATCGACGAGGGCTGCGGCCATCTGGAGCACGAGGTCTGCATCCAGATGGGCTCCGGCGCCGAATATTACATCGCCACCGGCCGCGGGCGCGAGATCACCCGCCAGGAAGCGGAAGAGATCATCAAAAAAGCCGAGGACATGGGCCTGATGCACGAGGGCCCCCACACCGAGGAGCTGGGCGAGTGCTTCGCCATCTGCAACTGCTGCGGCTGCGCCTGCTTCTCCATGCGCATCGCCACCCTGTTCAACACGCCGGACGCCATCCGCTCCAACTTCGGGGCCGAGGTGGACCCGGAAAAGTGCGTGGCCTGCGGCCAGTGCGTGGAGCATTGCCCCACCAACGCCCTGCAGTTGGGCCAAAAGCTCTGCGCCAAAACCCCGCTGCCCCAGCAAAAACAGCTCACCAGCCGCGACCATGTCTGGCACAAGGACAAATGGAACACCGATTACCGGGAAAACCGGCAGGACGTTGCCCCCGAGGGCACCGCCCCCTGCAAAACCGCCTGCCCGGCCCACATTGCCGTGCAGGGCTACATCAAGCTGGCCGCCCAGGGCAAATACCGCGAGGCGCTGGAGCTCATCAAAAAAGAGAACCCCTTCCCCGCAGTGTGCGGGCGCATCTGCCCCCACGGCTGCGAGAGCGAGTGCACCCGTGCCGGGATCGACGCGCCCATCGCCATCGACGAGATCAAAAAATTCATCGCCGACCGGGAGCTGGCCCAGGGCGAGCAGTTCATCCCGCAAAAGCGCTACGATCTGGGCAACCGCATCGCGGTGGTGGGGGCCGGCCCCGCGGGCCTCTCCTGCGCCTACTATCTGGCCATCGACGGCTACCGGGTTACCGTGTTTGAAAAGGAAGAAAAGCTGGGCGGCATGCTCACGCTGGGCATCCCCTCCTTCCGGCTGGAAAAAGACGTGGTCGAAGCCGAGATCGACGTTCTGCGCCGCATGGGCGTGGAATTCAAAACCGGCGTGGAGGTGGGCCGCGACGTGACCCTGGCCCAGCTGCGCGCCCAGGGCTACGAGGCCTTTTATCTGGCCGTCGGCGCCCAGGGCGGGCGCAGCCTGGGCATTGAGGGCGAGGAGGCCGCGGGCGTTGTGTCCGGCGTGGACTTTTTGCGCCAGGTGGCCCTCGGGCGCGGCGCCCCGCTTGCCGGGGAGGTTGTGGTGATCGGCGGCGGCAACGTGGCCATCGACGTGGCCCGCACCGCTGTGCGCCAGGGCGCGGGCTCGGTGGGCCTTTATTGCCTGGAAAGCCGGGCCGAAATGCCCGCCCTGCCCGAGGAGATCGGCGAGGCCGAGGCCGAGCAGATCGCTTTCCACAACGGCTGGGGGCCAAAGCGCATCCTCACCGAAAACGGCCGGGTCACCGGCGTTCGGTGTTCGACGCCCAGCACCGCTTTGCCCCGGTGTATGATGAAGCCGACACCATGACCGTGAAAGCCGACGCGGTGCTGCTCAGCATCGGCCAGAGCATCCAGTGGGGCGGCCTTCTGCAGGGCAGCAAGGTGGAACTGGGCCGCGGCCAGACCGCCCAGGCGGACGGCTTTACCTACCAGACCGCCGAGCCGGACGTATTTGTGGGCGGCGACTGCTTCACCGGGCCCAA
>ERZ825137.2774-NODE-2774-length-19702-cov-10.938108_pt1 | contig 19702 bp, 19 predicted proteins | sample MGYA00519873_ERZ825137 | MGnify/ENA primary metagenome ERZ825137 (study PRJEB31778, sample SAMEA3449190) | human gut metagenome | biome: human gut; feature: human-associated habitat; material: faeces | place: United Kingdom | collected 2010/2012 ...
GTAGTTCAAAATTCATTTTATAGGAGGGGCAGAGCGGCGTCTCCGGAAACGCCGCCCTCTTGCCCTTCCATATATCCATACGACGGGCGCTCGCAAAATGTTGGATAACATATAAAAACTTTTTTGTGACAAAAGGGGCACTGGCCGCCGACTGACATCGCCTCAAAAAACAGCAAAACTGCTGGAACAGGCACATCCCAGCAGTTTTGTTATTTTCTGTTTTTATTTGCAGCTTGCGGCAATAAGTTCTTGCGCAATCTCGGTTATATTTTCCTCACTGGGACGATCAAAGCTGGATAAATAATAGCTGATATCATTATAATTCCAATGCGCCCGCCATGTGTCAGGCGATAGACAGTCGAGCGTTGCGCCATACTCCGCATTGAGCGCAGTACTGCCCACAGCATCTCCCTCTGCCCGGGAAAAGTTTCCGTCCAATTTGGCGGCTTCATAAGTGTATTCGTGATCGTTCAGTGTAAAATCAACGCGGGCAATCTTACCATCATAAATGCAGTAATACACATTTTCTGCATTCTCCGGTGCGTCAATCGTAAACCCCAGTTTTTCAAATCCTTCAGGACCATCTACATCTTCAAAGGGGGACCCGACAAATACAGGTGGGTTATCCGGCTCTGATCGGTCAAAGAAATGAGGAAATGCAAATCCGGCAACAATCACAATAGCAAGGCAGGCGGCTAAGCTCCCCCAGCGCCGCCACATCGGGATAGTCTTGCGTTTTTGAACTGTAGGCTGCTTTTCTTCGATATTCTCTTCGACATTCTGATCTTCGCTTTGTGCCGCTGCTTTTTTCAGGATATTCGCATACATACGCTCCTGCGCACCGGGTTCTGGCTCTATATGATCAAATGCGTTTTTCACTTCATTGTCATTCATATACGCTCACCTCCTAATGTGAGTTTCAATTTTGCACGGGCGTCTCGCAGTTGTCCACGCACCGTAGAGGGGGAGCGTTTCAGCATCAATGCAATCTCGTCTGTTTGATAGCCCTCATAATAGTGCAGCCAAACAACCTCTTTGTATTTCACCGGCAGCGCCATGACCGCTTCTACGACCTCGCTCTTTTCATCCGGTTCGGCGGCGATTTGCTCGGTCGCTTCATCGAGGTCCGTTACCTTCTGCCGCCACCAGTGCTTGAGCTTGTCCTTGCAGATATTCATAGCGGTGGTTGTCAGCCATGACCGTTCATGCCGCTCATTTTCAAAGGAAATGTCACAGGACATTGCTTTCACAAAAGCATCCTCTGTGCAGTCCTCAGCATCTGCGGCGTTTTTCATAAAGGCATAACAAACACGGTAGATTGCCTTAAAGTGTCGCAGATAAAACGCTTCAAAATCCCCCTGCATGGCTTCGCCTCCCTCTCTATAACTTGATACGATTTAAGAGTACAGATTGTTGGATGGAAAGTCAAGCAAATTAGATTGCCGCGCATTTTTAGGGAATAAAAGGGCTTGGGACTATCCCAAAAATGAAAACAGGGCGTTTCGGCGGTCAGCCGGAGCGCTCTGTTTTTTTCGGTGTGGGTACTCACCGGATTTGCTTGCTGCTCTGCAAGGAAATCCCGGTCAACCCACGCCGTTTTTCGCAAGTGTAGCTACACTTGCTGTGCTTGCTCTTCCTCTCATAATCGCATTGACTCGAACGTTTGTTCTTGTTGTGATTAGGCTGAGAGATTAAAAAAGTCTTGGAATGCAGCTAATTTTCATTGGCAAATGGCGGCATCGTCGCCTTGATTACCTTTCTGCGCAGCAGAGCATCGCTGTCAAGGACGCGCAGCGAGGCGAAGCCGATTCCTTGACAGCGTTGCTCGGCTGTGCTGCCCATCATCCCAAAATTACGGAGGACATACGAAGATGAAAACAAACAATTTCTGCAAAGAGAACCGTCCCGAAGCGAAGAAGAAATTGCGTCTGCCCGATCAGTTGGAGCTGGTGATGGAGGACGGAACTGTGTATCGTGTGCGCAGCTTCTTTGTCGCAGAACAGCAGATGGGCGAGGTGCTGGACGCTCTCTCCCTCGAAAAAGTCAATCGGGAGAACTGAATCCCGGCACATTGCCCAGTGGAATCCATAGCCGTGCTGTGGTATAATCATTGCAGATTTCTGATTGTATCACGCACTGCATTTCGGGAGGTTAAACAAGAAAATGCAGGAAAACTATATCGTTGGTATTTACGCACGGCTGAGCCGGGACGATGAGCGTGCCGGGGAATCCGTGTCCATTGAAAATCAAAAGGAAATGCTCTCCCGCTATGTGCGGGAACAGGGCTGGACGCTGTACGATTATTACTGTGATGACGGTGTTTCGGGTACGACCTTCGACCGTCCGGGACTGAACCGGCTGGTGCAGGACGCTACGGATCACAAGATCAATCTTGTCCTCTGCAAGGATCTCAGCCGCCTTGGTCGAGATTACATCGAAGCGGGCAAGTACACAGATTTTGTGTTCCCGTCCCTCGGCTGCCGTTTCATCGCTCTGAATGATGGCGTTGACACGCTCCGCAAGAACAACGAGATGCTGGTCATTCTGAAAAATGTGATGAATGATCTCTATGCGCGGGACACCAGCAGTAAGATCAAGGCGGTGAAGCTGTCCACCTTCAAGAGCGGCAAATATGTCGGCTGCTACGCGCCCCTTGGTTACAGGAAAAGCGAGGCGGACAAGCACGTTCTTGAGATCGATCCGGTGACGGCTCCCGTGGTGTAGCGCATCTTTGATCTGCGCTTGCAGGGGTACGGCTTCCGCAAGATCGCCTTGCAGCTCAACGCGGAAAAAGTCCTTGCGCCAAGGAGCTTCTATTACATGGCGGAGGGGCGGGAAAATCTGCGTGGCGAGACACCGTTCTGGAACGATGTGACTGTGAAAACCATTCTCCGCAATGAGGTCTATATCGGTCACATGGTACAGAATAAGACCGGGACGGTGTCCTACAAGAACCACAAGCAGGTCAGCAAACCGGAATCCGAGTGGATCAAGGTTGAAAACACCCATGAGCCGCTGATCTCACAGGAAACGTGGGATGCTGTTCAGCGGATGGACAACCACCCGGCGAGAGGGCGCAGCGGCAAGAGCGGCACGGTTGCCCTGTTCGGCGGTCTGCTGCGGTGTATGGACTGTGGATCGTCCATGCGGTATATGCGGGACTATCGCAAAAAGATTTCCGAGAAGGAACCGGAATACAAGGCATATGTCTGCAACCGCTACGCATCGGGCGGCAAAAATGCCTGTTCGTCCCATTACATCAACCAGAAGGTGCTGACGCAGATCGTCATGACGGACATTCGGTGCAAGGCAATGTGGGCGCAGAACAGCCGTGAGACGCTGAGGACGCAGCTTTTGGCGAGGGAACAGAACGCCAGCGTGGAGCGCACCAGAACGCTGCAAGCGGAGCTGAACGCCATCGGAAAACGGCTCCCGGAGCTGGATAAGCTGATCCAGTCCGCTTATGAGGATAAGGTTCTGGGGCGCATTCCGGAGAGCGTGTGCGTCAATCTACTCAATCAATATGAAGCCGAACATCGGGAAAAGCAGGAGCGTCATAAGGAGTTGACCGGGCAACTTGCCGCCAGCCGAGAAACGGAATCCTCCGTGGACGCCTGGCTGGATATGATGCAGGACTACGCCCAGCTTGAGGAATTAGACCGTCCCACGCTGGTACGGCTGATTCAGAAAATTGAGATCAGCGAACGCTATACCGTGGACGATCACGAAGAACGCGACATTCACATCTACTACAATTTCCTCGGTTATATTGAAGCATAAGCCGTCATTCTTTATTCGAGGTTGACTAACGAATTGTTCCTAAAAATGTGGAAACAGAAAAGGAAAGCGGTATGAAAAATGAATCCCAATATGGCCTGTTGTTTTTACAGCGGTATCTGTATGAGCATACGGATGACCAGCATCCGGCCTCCGTGGCGGATATTCTTGCCTTCTGGCAGGAGCATGGCATTCAGGCAGGGCGCAAGAGCGTATATTCCGCTATTGAAGTCTTGCAAAACAGCGGTATGGACATCGTCTGTGTCAAAAGTACCCAGAATCGATACTTCGTGGGTGAGAGGCTGTTTGAACTGCCGGAGCTGAAGCTGCTGGTGGACGCGGTAGAATCCTCCCGCTTTATTACGGCCAAAAAGAGCGAGCGGCTTATTGAAAAGTTGGGTAAGCTCACCAGTGAATCTCATGCCCGCCAGTTGGAGCGGCATATTTATATGGAAGGTACCGCCAAACCGGAGAATGAGTGCATCTATTACAGCGTGGATGAGATCCATAACGCCATTCAGGAAAAACGGCAGATCACCTTTCAGTATTACGAATACACCCCGCAGAAAGAAAAGATACTCAAGCATAACGGCTACCGCTATCAGTTCAGCCCGTATGCCCTTATCTGGAGCCGGGATTGTTATTACGCAGTGGGCTGGTCGGAAAAGCACGGGAAGCTGGCACAGTTCCGAGTGGATCGAATGGTGGCTGTGGAATCATCCGACCAGGCGGCTGTTTGTATGCCGGACTTCGACCCGGCTGAGTATGTGCGGAAAATATTCGGAATGTACCCGGACGATCTGTGTACGGTGGAGCTGCTGTGCGATAACGAGGTCATGCGCAGCGTGATAGACCGCTTTGGAGAAGAAGTCTCAACGGTGACAGCGGATGACGGCCATTTCAAGGCCATCGTGGAGGTAGCACCCAGTCCACCGTTTTTTGCATGGGTGTTCACCTTCTGCGGCAAGATCCAAATCCTCGGCCCCGCAGAGGTGCTGGACGAAATGCGCAGCATGGCCGCATGGCTGCAATGATCCGACAGAGGTGTTCCTCACGGGGAACACCTCTGTCTTCTTGCTTTGCAAATCGAACAAATGTTTGCTATACTGACGCTGTTCCCAATCGAGAGAGCGCAAGAGGAGGTGAAATGCGTGGAACAGACCTTTGGCAGCTTCCTTCGAGAGAAGCGTATAGCGCACGGCCTGACGCTCCGAGGCATGGCGGCAAAGCTGGACCTGTCGCCGGTCTACATGAGCAACATTGAGAATGACCGCCGTGCGGCTCCTTCGCAGGAATATCTGGAACGGATGGCCATGCTGCTGCAGTTGGATAAGCCAGAACGGGAATGGTTGCTTGACCTTGCAGCAAAATCCAAGCAAAATCGGGTATCCGCAGACCTTCCGGACTACATCATGGATCGGGAGATCGTCCGGGCTGCATTGCGCACAGCAAGGGAGGCAGACGCCACCGACCAGGAGTGGCAGGATTTTATCGATCGGATCAACCGGCGCATGAGATCATCAGGAGAGGACAGTGATACCAAGGCATGAGAACACCATATTACAGGGAACAGGCTCTGGAGGGGATCGCCCGCGAAGTCATCACCGCCTATGATCCGAATCTCTATTATGGCGTTCCCAGAATGATCCCAATCGAGGACATCATCGAAGCACAGGGGATCACGCTGGAATATCAGTGCCTGCGAAAAACCGGGTGTGTCTTGGGCGAAACGATTTTTGATGATGGCGGTGCCATTATCTATGATTACGATATCCCAGGATATACCGTCATTGCGGTCAAGGGCGGTACCATACTCATCGATAGCTCCCTCTGCGGAGAGGATGCCTCCACAGGCCGGCTGCGCTTTACCTGCGCTCATGAGCTGGCGCACTGGCTGCTGCATAAGAGACTGTACAGCGGAACCGGCGAGAGTGCAGCCATGATGACAGGAACAAACATCGTCAGAACGCAGAACAGCGCATTGGAAATGCAGGCGAATCTGCTGGGTTCTATCCTTCTGATGCCGCTGCCCCAAGTAAAGCGATGCTTTTACCAGCTCCAGTCTGGCAGGGACCGTCAGCAATTAGTCGCGGATATGGCCGACATTTTTCAAGTCTCCAAGCAAGCCATGCGTATCCGGCTGGAGAACCATCATCTGCTGTGAAAAAATTTTAGGAAGCTGTTCTCAAAAAAGAGAACAGAGAAAGCGAGGCGCCATGGAACAAGAAATACGCAAGATCCTTCGCTGTCCCATCTGCGAGAAGGGACGGATCGCGGATGCCCCAGCGGGGGCGGCCCTTTCCCAATATCGGCTGTTTGCCATGGTAGGGGATGAACCAGCTGATATTATCGCAAAGTGTCCAAGGTGCGGTATGCAGGTGGGGATCACCGTGCGGCACAGGACCGAGCCGCCGATTATCGCGCCCACGCTCTGCAGAGATACGGCATGGGCCTGAATTAAGAAAAGACAAAACAATATATAACTTCGTCAAGCGCACCAACCACCCAGCGTCGAATCAGACGTAAGAGGGAAGTATTGAGTTAGGAGCCTTACAAGTAGCTTTTCAGCTATGCGTAAGGCTCTTTTTTTTGCGCCCTTTTCGCATTGTTGAATGGCGGAAAGGACTTGTATGCTCCATCGTTGGCAGACCTATGTCGCCAAATACCCGTGACCCGATCTCAGAACTTTCAAAAAAATCTGAGATTGGAGTCATGAAAAATGAAAAAATGGCAGGAAGAACGCAATTATAGACGCATTTACAACGAAGCCGGTGAAGTGATCGCCAATATCATCACCGTGGATGGTGTGGATGTGGAGGTGGCGGAGGATGTGTATCTGGCCTACTCCCAGGCGGACCGCCGGGAGCGGTATGTGCGGGAGGAACAATTTTCCGGGAAACTCCTCTCGCTGGAACAGATGGCGGAGGACGACCTGCTTTCGGACTATGTCGGCGCGGAAGCAGCCCCAAGCGCGGAGGAAGAAGCACTGGAACGGGAGCAGGCACAGAGTCTTGCGGAACAAAAGGCGATGTTGCTGTTGGCTATGCTGTCTCTGAATGACGCGGATCGGGAGTTGATCAACGCATTGTTCTTCGACGGCGCATCCACCAGAGACTATGCGGCGCGGATCGGAATTACCCAGAGGGCGGTCATCAAACGCCGGGACCGCATTCTGCGGGATCTGAAAAAATATTTTGAGAATTTTTCAAATTAAGGGTATTCACCCGCAGCCTTTTTCGGGAGGACAGTGAGGGACCCCCAAAAGAGATCCCTCGCTGTTCCTTGAAAAGTGCATACCAGCAGTACGGGCAACCGCCCGGACGGATGAGCGTTCGCGCAGTGTGCGCCATGACCCGGAGGGAATGTATCCGGCGAGCGATAAAACCTGTGACGGGCCGACTTTGGCAAAGTCGGCTGGCATTGACTCTGTTCGGGCTGATAATGAGACACAAAGCACTGGCCAGCATGATGAGGCTGGGCTGCCCTGGGGTTGAAAGCAGTAGAGACCCCAGGAATACGCCCGTGAGAAGGTAGCCACCTTCTGCCCGTACTGTTCCCTTTATCCACCGGGGCGCGAGCTGCAAATACGGTGAAACGAATGACAAAAATACTTTTTATCATGATAGGGGAAATCCACGGATGAATACAAATGATACAAACAGGCAGAAAGCCCACGCCATGATCGACCATATTTTCAAAGACCTGCTGCCTGCCCAGGGCATGGCGGAGCGTTCCGAGCAGATCAAACTCAGCCACCGAATGTTGGATACCATGCTGAACGGCGGCATCGCCCTGTGCGACGCAGGCACCGGCATCGGCAAGACCTACGCTTATCTGGCAGCTGCCGCAGCGGCCAACCAATCCGACACGGAGGCACTGCACAAGCCCATCATTATCTCCACCTCCAGCATCGCCTTGCAGAACGCCGTGCAGACAGAATACCTTCCGCTGCTGTCCTGCACCCTGCTGGCAGACGGACAGATCGACCGCCCACTACTCTCTGTGATCCGCAAAGGCAAAGGCCATTATGTTTGCGACGAACGCCTGCAAAGACGGCTTCGTCAGGTGAACTTTCAAAAGAAAGATCCGGCAGCCGCCGACGCCCTTCGCGCGCTGAAAGGAACGCTGGACATGGACAATGTCCCCCATCTCAGCGGTTATGACCGGGACCGTGTCTGCGTTCCGCAGTTCTGCGACTGTGATCATCAGGACTGCCGGTACAAGCGCTTTCTGAAACGCTGCGACGCGAATCGATATGTGTTTCAGATCTGCAACCATAATCTGTTGCTGGCGGACGCCATCCACCGCAGTCAGGGGAAACGCCCCATTTTCCCGGAGCATAGCGTCATCATCGTAGATGAAGCCCATAAACTGCCGGAAGCGGCGCGGGAGATGTTCGGCATGACGCTGACTGCCGGTGACATTCAGAGCATGATCCACCAGCTCCGTGCGGAACGATATCTGCTGGCAGCAGATGTACTGACAGACACGATGGGGCCGCTGCTCCGCAAGCTCACGCAGCCCAGAGAGGAAACCGAACCTCTGAATGCGTACCTTCGCTTACTGACGATCCCCAGCCGTTCTCTTCTTGTTATTGAGAAGCAGGTTGGCAGGCTGCTGTCGGCGCAGGGGCGCAGGCAGCTGGAAAAGCTGCGTGGCACGGTGTCTCTCTTTAGCAGTCCGAGAACGAATATGATCCTCTACACAGCGGATGACGGCGATGGCGGAACCATGCTGTGCGCCACCGTTTCAGATTTGACGGAACAGATGCGCCAGGTCCTGTGGAGGCCGGAACACGCTTTTGTGCTGGCCTCTGGGACTTTGGCTGTAGGGGATGACTTTCACCGTTTTCGTTCGCAGACTGGACTGATGGACGGGCGGCGTGTAACGGAGTCAGTTTCTCTTTCTCCCTTTGACTATAAGCGGAATTGTCTGCTGTACTTGCCGCAGCTTCCACCGAGTCAAAGCTCGGAAACGTACTATGATGAATTGGCAGATGAAATCGCGGAACTCATCCGCGCGGCCTGGGGCCATGCGCTGGTGCTGTTCACCTCCTACGCCGCCATGTCGGCGGTAAAGGATAGGCTGCGGGAGCAGGAACTCAGCTTCCCGTTATTTACCTTGGGCAGAAACGCCATGCACATGACGGAGCGGTTTCGGCAAACGCCGGGGGCTGTGCTGTTGGCTACAGGCGCTGCATGGGAAGGCTTTGATTTCCCCGGCGACTGCGTATCCCTGCTGGTGATCCCCCGCCTGCCTTTCGCCTATCCGGACACACTGAAGGAAAAAGAGAGGGAGGAATACGCATCCCTTCGCCAGTTTATTCAGAATGTGGCCGTGCCTGAGATGCAGATCAAATTGCGACAGGGCTTTGGGCGGGCTATCCGAACGGAGTCCGATACCTGCGTCATTGCCATTCTGGATGAGCGCGCAGGCCGCGGACACCGATACAACAAAGCTATGTTGGACGCCCTGCCGGAAATGCGTATCACAGGCAGTCCACGAGCTGTAACGAAGTTCCTGCGGGAGCTGAAGCCGGAAAGCTATTTTGAGGTGTGCGCATGATCGACGCCAAGAAGGAATTGCAGTACCGGCTGGCCGTTCGAATGCTGGAACACTTATCCGAAAAGGGCCTTCTGACAGCAAAGGAACTGGCTTATGCCAAGGGACTCGCCAGAGAAAAATACGCCCCGCAGACTGTTCGGGAATAGTGCTGGCTATTCCGCGGATAGTGTGGTAGCTTGTGTGTTGCCCCAAAAGATGCAAGGAGGACACAGTGTGGAATACCAGTATTATTTAAAACAAATTTATCGCAAAGACGGTTCTGTTTGGATCGACATCCTTGAAGCGGCACAGGCGAAAAAGCTGGGGTATCAGGACGGTGACAAGTACACGCAGAATGACGGCGTTGTTTACATCAACGGGTTTGACAGCCCGTCTGCCCTGAACACCTTCATCGAAGACCTGCATGGCTGCGTGAACCGCAGCGAAGCAATGGCTGCCCACCAGCGGGAGGAACGCTGATGGCCACGGTGAAAGTAATCGAACCCCAGGCGATTCAGCCGGAGCGCCTGCGGGTGGCAGCCTACTGTCGGGTCAGTTCGGACTCCAAGGATCAGCTGCATTCCTACGCCGCCCAGATCCGCAGCTACACGGAGGAGATCGCCCAGCATGACGGCTGGGAGTTGGTAGACGTGTACGCAGACGAGGGGCTCACCGGTACCCGGATGGATAGGCGGGAGGACTTCAACCGGATGATGGCAGACTGTCGAAAGGGCAAGATCGACCGAATTCTGGTGAAGTCCGTATCCCGCTTCGCCCGAAATACCAAGGACTGCCTCTCCGCTCTGCGGGAGTTGTCCGGCATGGGCGTTACTGTCCGATTTGAAAAAGAGAATATCGACACGAAAACGCTCACCACCGAACTGATGGTGAGCGTTTCCGGTTCTCTGGCCCAGCAGGAATCCATGTCCATCTCGGCCAACCAGCGCATGAGTTACCAGCGGCGGATGGAAAAGGGTGAATTTATCGTCTGCGACGCTCCCTACGGTTACCGCATGGAAGACAAGAAAAATCTTGCGATCATCCCGGAGGAAGCTGCCACAGTGCGGTGGATCTTTGACTCCTACCTCAACGGCCACAGCATGATATGGATCGCAGATGCCCTGACAGCCAAAGGCATCCCCCCACAGCGAAATGAGGGACGTTGGGCTAAAACCGGGATTCGATACATTCTGACCAATGAAAAATATATTGGCGACTCCCTCTGCCAAAAGAGCTACACCTGCGGTTTTCCCTTCGTAAGAAAGCAAAACAACGGGGAGCAAATGCAGTACTATATCGAAAATACGCATCCCGCCATCATTGAAAAAGAAACCTTTGAAAAGGTACAGGCACTCCTGCAGCGAAAAGCTGCAAGAGCAAAAACACGAAGACGCAAAAGCCCTCTCACCATGAAAATCTTCTGCGGAAACTGCGGAACGCCTTTCCTGCGCCGGCAGGGCACAAACGGCGCTACCTACTGGGTCTGCCGAAAGCATAACCAGAGTGCTTCTTCCTGCCCGATAGGTCGCATCCCCGAACCGGAGATTTACACCGCGTTTCTGCGGATGTACCGCAAGCTCAAATGTAATGCGGACATCATTCTGAAGCCTGTCATGGAACAGATGAACATCTTAAATGCCATTCTGCAGCAAAACAATCCGAAGATGTTGGCGATTAACCTTGCTATCGCAGAAACAACAGAAGAAAGCCATAAAATCAGCACCCTGCGGGCTAACGGCCTGCTGGACGCCGATGCCAGCGCAGTCCGCATGAATGCCATCAGTGCCAAATTGACGCAGCTCCGTGGGCAGCGGCGCCGACTGGCAGAGAATGAAGTGATGGATGATGTTGTGGACGCACTTCGGAAGGTTTATCAGACAGTCCTCGATGGACCGGAAGAACCGGATGATTTGGATGATGGCCTCCTTGAAGGCATTGTAGAGAAAATCACTGCGGAGTCTCAAAGTACCCTCCGCTTCCACCTGTACGGCGGCTTAGAACTAACGGAACGATTGGAGATGTCAGCGGAATGATAAATCGCAAGATCTTATATGGGTACCAGATTCGTGACGGCGCATTGGAGATTGTGCCGGAGGAACAGCAGGTGGTTCGCATGGTGTTCACCCTCTACATCGCCGGTGCTTCCTTCCAAAATATCTCAGAAGCATTAAATCAGCAGCACATTCCATACTGCCTGGAAGCTCCGCCATGGAACAAGCACAAGGTAAAGCGTGTTCTGGAGAATCCTCGCTATACTGGCAAAGATGGGTATCCTGCGATAATTGATGCGAATGATTTTCAGGCGGTGCAGGATAAGATTGCAGAAAAGATTGCCAAGCGGCAGACACACGAAGCAGAAATGCCCATTGAACGCTTGAAGCCGTACCTTCGCTGCACCTGCGGCGGAAAACTTATCCGCATTGGCGGTAAATGGTTGGATAGCAGCGAATTGCACCTCAAATGTGGGTCCTGCGGCAGTACCATCACCACAGATACGGATACCGTGCTGACAGAGGCAAATCGGCAGATTTACGCATACGAACACTCTAAGCAGCTTGCCTATGCCCCCTCTGCGGAAGTCATTCGACTGAGCAATGCCATCAATCGTGGCTTAGAGCAGCCGGACTCCCCAGAAGCGGTGATGGCGCTAATTCTACAAGGGGCAGCTGCACGATACGATTGCTGTCCGGAGCCAATTTCTGAATATGAAAATTTTGACCACCTACCGAAAGCAGATTGGAATCACTTTCGGCGGGTGGTTTCTTATATCACGATCACACAGGAGCATATCATAACAGTTCAGTTTACAGATCAGGCAGGAAAGGACGAATGATACATGGAAGCGACAACGACTTTAGATAGGCGAGTGCGGGTGATTCCCGCTACAAAAACGCAGGGAGCCATTCACAGCACCCATGATGGGAAAAAGCGGGTGGCGGCCTACTGCCGGGTATCCACCGACAGTGAAGAACAGCTCAACAGCTACGAAGCCCAAAAATCCTACTATACCCAGAAAATAGCGGACAGCCCGGATTGGGAGATGGCGGGGATCTATGCCGATGAGGGTATCTCCGGCACCAGCATGAAAAAGCGGACGGAGTTCAAGAAAATGATTACTGCCTGCAAACGGGGTCATATTGATCTCATCATTACAAAATCACTCTCCCGCTTTGCCCGAAACACGGTGGACTGCCTGGAAACGGTGCGCCTACTGAAAGCCAACGGTATCGGGGTGTACTTTGAAAAGGAAAACATCAACACCCTCACAGAGTCCAGCGAGTTCCTGATCACCTTATTCAGCGGCTTTGCCCAAGCAGAATCCGAGTCTCTCAGCAAGAATGTTGCCTGGGGCTGGAGAAAAAGCGCCGAAGCCGGAAATGTCTACTTTCAATATAAGAGAATGCTGGGCTACCGCAAGGGCGCAGATGGCCATCCGGAGATCGTTCCAGAGGAAGCGGAGATTATCCGCCGCATTTACCGAAGATACTTAGCTGGCTGCAGCCTGGGCCAGATCAAGCAGGAATTGGAGCAGGATAATATTCCTACCGCACAGAAGGTGGAACGATGGTCCTCTGCGGTAATTCATAACATTTTGACCAACGAGAAGTACATGGGTGACGCCCTGCTGCAAAAGACCTATATTACTGACTGCATTACCAAAAAAGTAAAGAAGAACATGGGAGAGCGCCCCATGTACTATGTAGAGAATAATCACCCCGCCATTATCTCAAGAGAGACGTTCGACCAGGTCCAGAAAGAAATGACACGCCGGTCCAGCAAGCGGAAGGTGCTGCAGAAAAGCGGAAAAACGGAACTGGGGAAATACTCAGGCAAGTATGCTCTGACGGAACTGCTGGTGTGCGGCGAGTGCGGTTCCCCCTACAAGCGGGTGACCTGGGCCAGAAACGGCAAGAAGCGCATCGTGTGGAGATGCGTCTCCCGGCTGGAATTCGGCACCAAATACTGTCATAACTCCCAGACGCTGGATGAGAGCAGACTCCACAACGCCATCCTCGCCGCCATGAACGAGTACGCGGCTATCAGACAGGAGGTTTGCCCGGATGTACTGGCCATTGTAGAGGAAGTCAAAAGGGCCATGTCACAGGCTGGAGCAATGCTGCTGGAACTGAAAAAACGCATGGATGCAGTCAGCCAGGAACAGTCTGATGTGCTGGACCGGCTGCTGGCGAACATGGCCGATGCGGAACTGAACGCCAGGATGAAAGCCCTGACGGATGAGAAGGAAGCCCTTAAGGCGCAGATCTTAAAAGTCCAACAAAAAGAAGTAAGCATGGCGGAGCAGGCGGCGAAGCGTCAGCAGATGTGGGACAGCTTGAAGGAGTGCTCTGCGGGGTACACGGAATTTGATGATGAATTCGTCCGGCAGATCATCCAGAAAATCACGGTGGAGAATGCTGGTACGATCCGCATTCACTTTCGGGATTCGGATGTAGTGCTCGAACAGGAAGTAGAATGAATGGAAAGGGTGAAAAGAAATGGCAATCTTTATAACCGGTGATACGCACGGTGATTTCAGCAGGCTCCTGCCTGCGGCATTCCATGAGCAACGTGACCTGACCAAAGAGGATTACCTCATCATCTGTGGAGACTTCGGCGGCGTCTGGGATGGCAGCGACACAGAGCAGCGGTGGCTGGACTGGCTGGAGGCCAGGTCCTTTACCACGCTGTTCGTCAGCGGAAACCATGAAAACTATGATCTGCTCCGCAACTATCCAATCAGCCAATGGCACGGCGGCTTGGTACAGGCCATACGCCCCAGCGTCCTGCATCTGATGCGGGGACAGCTTTATAACATCTGCGGAAAGCGGATATTTACCATGGGTGGAGCCAGCAGCCACGATATTCGGGATGGAATTCTGGAGCCGGATGCTCCGGACTATGAGCAGAAAATTCGGCAACTGAACGCCGCTGGCGCATTATTCCGAGTCAACCACTGCTCCTGGTGGAAAGAGGAACTGCCCAGCGAAGATGAATATCGAACTGCAAAGGCAACGCTGGACAAGGCAGGCTTGGATGTAGACTACATCATAACCCACTGCTGCCCCAGCAGCATCCAGAATACATTCAGCAGAGGACTGTATCAGCGGAATGCGTTGACGGACTTTTTCGATGAAGTCCGGGAACGCTGTCAGTTCAAATACTGGTTTTTCGGACACTACCATGCAAACATGGTGGTGGAAAAAAGATTTGTCATGCTGTATAAGCAAATCATACGGCTGAAATAACGCATGGAGGCACGCCAAACGATTGATTGGTGTGCCTCCATTTGCTATTTTAGCTGTAATCTGCACCGGGAAAAAGCATCGCAGTAATGCCATCAATATATGATTTTGTCTCGCTTGTAAAGCGCATTACGCCCATATACTTTTCCTGCTCTCTGTATACATCTTTCTTTCCAAATATCGCCTGGTAAATTTCCTCCAGCCTGTCTGCGACCTTTGTAGTCTTTACTTCCGTGCCATCGTTCGCTTCGATATCCTCACCATTATGAGTGATCGATTCCCCCCTATTCAAGAAAGGTGTATGGTCAAGAACACCTATCCCTATAAGAATTTTCTTCATCGGGGCAGAGTTATTTCCAGTTACAAATTCATGGTATAAATCCAAATCATACATTTGAAGGCCTATGAGTATTGGCACAATATAATTGGATGCAAATTCTTTCCCAATCTCACGATTAAAGCAATGATATTGCCAACCAAATTGCGGTTCAGCAATTTTTATTAACCGTGCATATCGCTCTGCCTGACGTAACGAAAAGTCAAATTGACGTACTACTTCATGACAAACAATGCCTGCAATTTCATCTGTGTCAATTTCCAGTTGGTCCCGAAGAAAGCGTTCATAGTCGGCGTTTGGAATTGAAATCTGCAAATCAAAAAATTTGTCCAAATATTTTGTCGCATCGAAGCCACTGCCATAATAGCTCCGCACTGTCCACTGCAGTTGTGTAAGACTCACCGAAAACACAAATGTAATCCGTTCATCATTAAAATAATGCTTGATACGTTCCAAAAAGCGAATGGCATAATCTGGTTTGCATCGATCTAATTCATCGATGAAAAATACCAGTTGATTCCCCTTTTCTTCAATGAGAGTGGTGATAAAATCACGAATCCGACTTTTCACACATTCTGCATCTTTAATTTCCGCAAGCATGTCTTTGCCTTTTGCGTTTTCAAATTCTTTGAACACGGAAGTCAAGTTTTTACCAGTAAGAGCATCAAAAACCGCAGCAGCTGCTACAGTCACATGAGATGGGTTGCCGTTCAAATCCGCGCCCTGCCTATTTTGACTGGCAGCATAAACCAGTGACAAGATTGGATCATCATGATTGTCATAGGTCCATGCATCATAGTATACAGTAGTATAACATTTCGGCTTTTCATTTTTATTATACAATGCTTGAATTTTTTTGCACTCATCATCTCCTGCATGAGACTGCGGATTGAAAGCATCAAGAATTAACTTGACCTGCTTTACAAAAAAAGTTTTACCACTGCCCCAATCGCCGTTTAGTGCGACAGAGTAACACCCGTCCTCCATGTGTGTCAACAGTCGAACAAATTGAAACACATATTCATTCCTTCGTATGGGATTTTTTTGCAACAGTTTCCATGCGTTTTCCTCTGTTGGTTCTAAGCTGTAGTTTTTCATGGAATGGCCTCCTCTTTTGTAAAATGCGGTTTATTTTAGCCAAATTATAACATATTGGGGATGAGAAAAACAGAGGGGCCAATCCGTTCCGCTTTTTTGAATGTCTTACCCAATTCGAAAACCTTGTTGACTCGCCAAATCGAGAGAGGCATTTAATAAATCAACCTGTCTTTCATAACCTTATTTACCAATATGGTGGACAAATTATGGAAATAGCAGTATAATCAAGCCGTTAATGGGGTGATTATATGACACAGATTGATATCTATTTAAAGCGCCTTGTATCTAAAACCACTTTGAATTATCAGGATGATTTTCTGGCTTTATATGATTTCATACCCAACGAGGATTTAAAAACGCTGTTAGCTGTTTACCATACCAAACTGAATCGCTGGTTTGCGGTTTTGAATCACGATATAAAATCGAAATACAACGATGACGGGGAAAAAGTTTATACTGGTGGGTATTTTCGTGCCCAAGACAGTAGAGACTTGCTGGATATTATAGACCGTATTGAAACACTAAAAAAGAGATGCAGCCAAACACAATATGCTTTCAGATTTTCTGATAATGGATATGGCGATGTGATTAGACGTTGCCTTCGTTTTGTTGTAGATAGTGGTGGAAGCACTATACCAGAAGGATTTGAACCCATCGAAATTGTTGATTTGGAGCCTGTATTCCAATTGGTGAAAGGAATTGTTCTTGTGCAAGATAAACAGTCAATTTATCGAGAATTAAAACCTGTAGGTGAAGGCTCCTATGCACGAGTGTTCTTCTACTCTGATCCTACATATAACTTTCCAGTCATCTTAAAGCGAGCACGACCGGAACTCGATGATAAAGAAATTGCACGATTTAAACAAGAGTTTGATGTCCTAAAGCAACTCCATTCACCATATATCGTCGACGTATTTGCCTATGATAGTGAGAGGAATGAATATACTATGGAACGCATGGATGAAACAATATATGATTTCATCCAAAAGAGAAATAATAAATTATCTCTCACAGCAAGGAAAAATATCATAACTCAGATTTGCAAGGGACTGTCCTATATTCACAGCAAAGGTTATTTACATCGAGACATTAGTTTGACGAATGTTTTTATAAAACATTATGACGATGTTGATGTAGTCAAAATAGGAGATTTCGGACTTGTTAAAATTCCGGAAAGTAACCTGACAAGCTTACTATCCGAACTCAAAGGCTCTCTCAATGACCCGGACTTGATTAATGTTGGATTTGGAAATTACGAAATGAGGCATGAGACTTTTGCACTAACTCGACTCTGCTATTATATTCTTACAGGAAAAACAAATATCGATCGTCAAAAGGATGGTACGATAAAGGCATTTTGGGAGAAAGGGACAAATCCAGACAAGAGCAAGCGGTTCAGTTCAGTTGATGAACTGAAAAGGGCTATCAAAAGTATTACCGATGATAACAAGTGACAATGGATGGCTTAAAGAAATGTATCTTTTTTGCCAATTATTGACATGCAGAGTGTCCTTATAGGATCTGAGTATCCTGTAATGGACACTCTGCTTTTTTATTTCCTGAAAAGTTCATACTGCAACCTGTTCCGGGGCGTAGCTGAGTGCTACGCCTTTTCTTGTTTCCATGATAATGTCGGCCTCCGGGATCTTCCGGCGATCCGGCACATCGAAAGCGCCGATGCAGTTGTAGTAGATCACGACACGCTGATTGGTAACGCCGTCCTGCTTTTCAGCGTGGTACACCTCAATGTGGTCGATCAGCTCTGCGACCATACGCTTTGTAATGGTGGTCGCGTCCGTGTACCGCCGCACCGTTTCAAGGAAATCGTCAATGTCCATGCGCTTGCTCTCGTCCTTTTTCAGTTCCAGCCGCAGCGCCTTGATCTTCTTTGCGTTCTCGCCCTGCTCCTGTTCATAGCGTTTGGACATTTTGGCAAACCGGGCATCGTCGATCTTGCCCGCCACATTGTCCTCATAGAGCCGTTCAAAGAGCATATCCAGTTCCCGGTCACGGGCGGTCAGAGCGTCCAGCTCCCGCTGCTTGCGGAGCGCGGTGTTTTCCGCTACCTTTGCCGAGCGTCCGATCATGGCCTTGATAAAGTCATTTTCGTATTCGCTGGCGAAGCAGGCCAGCCGCTTGACCTCGTACAAAACGACTTGCTCTAAGAAGTCCAGCCGGATATAGTGCGTCTTGCTGCACTTGCGATAGCCGGAGTTATGATTTTGACAACTGAAAAACTTGATGTCGTGGTTGTTCTGGTTGAAGTGGAAATTGAGGTTGCCGCCGCACTCCGGGCATTTCAGCAGGCCGGAGAATACGCTGGGCTCCTGCGTGACCGTGGGCTTTTTGCGGCGCGTCCCTTTTTGGAGCGCCTGCACCTTTTCCCAAGTCTGGCGGTCAATGATAGCCTCATGGACATTGAGGAAGATCGCCCGGTTTTCCTCCGGGTTTTCGATCCGCTTTTTCATCTTGTAGGACTTGGAGTAGCTTTTGAAGTTAATAACATCGCCGCAGTATTCCTGCAAGGTGAGGATCTTCTTGACGGTGGTGTGTCCCCATTTGGTAGGCTCCACGGTGCTTTTTGACCCGCCCCGGCTTGTCCCACGGCTGCGCCAGTAATAGGTGGGATTGACCACACCATCGGCGGCAAGCTGTGCTGCCGTTTCTGCCAGCCCGTACCCCTCCAGCGCCATGCGGTAGATCCGGCGCACTACCTCGGCAGCTTCCGGCTCTACCACCCAAAAGCGGGGATCGTCCGGGTTTTTGATATAACCGTAGGGCGGCGGAGAAAGCGGAACACCGGCGTTTCCTTTCATCTTGTTCACGATCCGGCGCTTCTTGGAAATGTCTTTCGCATAATACTCGTTCATAATATTTTTGAACGGGGTGAAATCATCCTCGCCTTCATCGCTGTCTACGCCGTCGGAAACGGCCACCAGCCGTATATCGTGAAGCGGGAAAAATTCCTCGGTCAGCTTGCCGACCTCAATGTAGTTGCGCCCCAGCCGGGAAAGGTCTTTGACGAACACCGCCGAGATGTACCCGGCCTCGATAGCGGTCAGCATTTTCTGAAATCCGGGACGCTTCATCGTCGTACCCGTGATACCGTCATCCACGAAGAAGGTCGTGTCGGTATAGCCCTTGTCCTTGGCGGCCTTTTGAAGTATCTTTCTCTGAAAAGCGATTTGTCAAGGGTATTTTCACCATAAAACACGCATGACATATAATTTTTTCAAATTAGGCATATACTAATTCTTTCCTACATCCTGTCCTACATCCTGATAGAGCATACTGAAAGAAGTTCGGCATCCTCGCCCACAAGTGCTTCGGATGCCGCTTCATATCTTTGGAACAGCATATGAACTGCGCTGTTCCATAAACTTTATTCATTGATATTTGTCTGTACATCTTGATATAGGCTGTTGGCAGACAATTCTCCTCCAATGGCAAACGCTTTCCCGGCTTCTGTGTCACCTTGCAAATGGTACACAAACCATGCCGTCATATAACCGTCAAACTGCTTGTATGAGTCGCCATGGTCTACATTTTTCTTTCTTGCAATCACTTTATCTACTGTTTCAGGGAGCAGGCTGTAATTCTCCTGCAAAGACCACAGCGGGCAAATCCCCTGTGCTACGCCGTTTTTATCGTCGGTAACTTGCTCCTTGCTTGTAGCATTCCCCGCATCCCAACTGCCAGTCCC
>ERZ825137.2775-NODE-2775-length-19697-cov-3.811119_pt1 | contig 19697 bp, 20 predicted proteins | sample MGYA00519873_ERZ825137 | MGnify/ENA primary metagenome ERZ825137 (study PRJEB31778, sample SAMEA3449190) | human gut metagenome | biome: human gut; feature: human-associated habitat; material: faeces | place: United Kingdom | collected 2010/2012 ...
ATACAATTCTTTTTGGAAGATTTTTCTGTGGATTTGCCTGTGCATTTGGTTCACTTGGAGATGGAGTGCATGCACTTTACGTGTGGGTTTGCAAAAAAATGAAAAAGAAACCATTTCAGCTTTCTGAAGGCTGGACAGAAAAGCTTTGCTATCTGAAATACGTGGTTCTGGCATTGATTTCAGTTTTGTGCTTTGCCGGTGTATATGGAAAGGCAAAAGGAACGAGTCCGTGGGATGTATTTTCCATGCTTCATGCAGGAAACTTTAAGCTTGGCGGATATGTAGTTGGTTTGATAGTACTCTTATTTATTATCGTTGGTATGTGTATGGAAGAACGGTTTTTCTGTCGGAATCTCTGTCCTATGGGAGCTGCTTTTTCACTGCTCCCGGTACTTCCATTTTTTGCACTCCATCGTGACAGAGAGAATTGTATAAAGGGATGTAAGGCATGTACAAAAAAATGTCCATCTCATATTGGACTTCCGGAAGATGGTTCGCCGAAAGTGGAAGGTGACTGTTTCCAGTGCCAGAAATGTATTGACATTTGTCCCAAAGGAAATATTCATACAGGAGTCAAAAAGATTCGCGGAAATGAGTTCTGGTTTACCATTTTAAGAGCGGTTATCTTACTCATACTTCTTATTTGCCTGGGTATATAGAAAATGAAAAAGAAAGATATCATACTTGGAATTGGAATTATCACAGTTGCACTTCTTATGCTGCTTTTTATGCAGATAAACAGAGGAGAAGAAGGCGACCGGATTCAGGTTACCCTGGATGGAAAGGTATATGGAACCTATTCTCTGGAAAAGGATCAGGTGATAGAAATTGAAGAAGGTTCCCTTTATAACAAAATCCGTGTAGAAGACGGAAAAGCTTATATGGAAGAGGCGAATTGCCCGGATGGTTACTGCGAAGAACAGGGAAAAATCAGCAGGCATACACAAACGATTGTCTGTCTGCCTCATAAGCTTGTGGTAGAAGTTCTGGAATCGGATAACGGTAAAAAGGAAAATGAGGATGAGATTCCGGATACAATTGCAAAATAATAAGGAAAAAGCAAATGAACAGAAACGAAAAACTTACGAAAATGGCAATGCTGGTTGCACTTGCAATGATATTCAGTTATGTGGAAAGTTTAATACCGATTAATTTCGGAATACCGGGAATGAAGCTTGGAGTGGCAAATCTTGTGACCGTGGTCGGTCTGTATTTCCTGGAACTTCCAGAAGTATTTTTTGTAGTAGTTATGCGTATTTTGTTGACAGGCTTTCTGTTTGGAAATGGAATGTCAATTATCTACAGCCTTGCAGGAGGAATCTTAAGTCTTTTGATGATGGTTGTTATAAAAAGGATAAATGGATTTTCCGTGATTGGAGTCAGCATCATAGGCGGTGTGTCCCATAATATCGGTCAGATTATAGTGGCATCTATTGTGGTGGAAAACCTGAAACTGGTCTATTATCTTCCGGCACTTCTGATTGCAGGAGCAGTGACTGGATTTATAATGGGAATTTTAAGTAAGAAAATTCTTCCGACTGTGCAGAAAGAAGCAGGGAGAATAGCAGAAACAAAGTAAATTTTTTTAATTATAGGTTAGATGCTTCTAACTTAATAATAAATATTATCAAAAACTCAAGGAGGTAATTATGGGAAAAGGAAATGTAAAGATGAAAGCCATGACAATGGCAGTTGCTATGTCTATGGTAGTGGGACTTTGCCCATCAACAGTATTTGCGGCAAGCAGTGCGGATGTTGCGAAAATTAAGGATGGAACGTATACAGGGAAAGCAAAGTGTACACCAGATGCGGATAAAGACTTTGATGAATATAATTTGTCTTTATCAGTCGTTATAAAGGGCGGAAAGATAACAGCGATTAGTAATATTAAGGGTGATGGTAACAGAAAAAATAATAGTTATATTGAGGATGCGACTGAAGGATATGACGATTATACAGGTGTTGTAAAGCAGATTGTAGATGCAAATGGAACAGACGGAATCAATGCAGTATCAGGAGCAACTTGTTCATCTCAGGCAATTATCGATGCAACAAAAGATGCATTGAAAAATGCTGACAAGAAAGAAGATACGGTCAAGACAGATGAACTGGAGACTGTAATCAAAAAAGTGGAAGGACTGAAGGAAAGTGACTATACTGCAGACTCATGGAAAGAAATGCAGAGCAAACTGACAGCGGCAAAAGCAGCACTTCAAGAGAAAAAATCACAGGCAGCAGTAGATACAGCGAAGGATGCGTTAGACAAAGCGGTTGCAGCACTTACTAAGAACACACAAAAAGAAGTGTATGTGTTGATGAATATCCCATATGCTGATTTCTATAAAGCGGAAGGAGTGGCAGGTGCAGATGCCGTTTCATCAGCAACAAAGCAGAAGACCAGAGCTTCGTTGGCAGCAGGCTCTTATCATGTAAACAGTGATGGTTCCGATATTACTGGCGTGACATTCCCGGTTAAGATTAGTGATGCATCTGCATTAGAAAAATATACCCAGATTACAGATGACAGTAAGGTGGATATTACAACATCAATTAAAGGAAAAGAGTCGACAACAACATATAAGGGAAAAGACGCATTGTTTGAAAGTGCAAGCTATTCTTATTATATTTTAAGCGATACACCATCTTATTATAAAGAAGCAACGGTAAATGCGGATGGAACATTTAATTTTAGCGAGGTGAAAGGAGAAGATTCTAAAGTAAAGATTCTGTCCGATGCTACCACAGAATTTAAAACATCGTCTAATTATGGTGATTACCAGTTAAATATAGATGGCCTTCCAACAAGTATTCATACAGTACATGGTGTAGTAATCAGTACAAAAGAGGGAAGTAGTTACGGACTTCGTCATGTGGAAAATATCTGGAAAAAAACAAAACTTGCATGGAGTACTGGATTTGTAACGGAAGCACATGGAAGTACACTTGATTTCAAAGATTATGTTGCTATGATGGGACAGACTATCAATAAAGTAACTTACTACACAGATGATGGTATTTATGAAATCCCAATGGAGCAGAAAGTAGCAAAGAAATTTGATGGCGAAGTATCAGTGGCAGATATTTCTATCCAATCAGACACAACATCTGTTACGGTAAGTGGACTTCCAAGTGATTTTGAAGAAGAATACAAAGTTGATGGAATCGATGAAGATGCATATTCAGTAGAAATTAAAACAGAAGGTAAGACTACTACAAGAACCATTAAATTCAAAAAAAATCTTACAAAAGGCCGACATACCGTTACGCTTAGCGATAAGAGTGGTACTTATGCATCGATTTCAACTACTTTTAATGCTTACACAGAGACAATGCCGGTCAAATATAATGAAGATAATAAAGAACCAGCCATTGTAAAGAATGACAATGTTAATGAAGAAGAATTTCAGACATATCTAAAAAATATTAATTCTGTAACAGTGAACGGAAAGGAATATGCAGCATCTGGAAAGAGAGCAGTAAAACTAATTACAGAAGGTGGAAAACTTGATCTTACACAAGATGCGTTTAAAGATGCAAAGGCAGGAGACGCATTTACTGTAACAATTGCAGAAGATGGATATCAAGCATACACATTTACTTACAAAGTAGCAGGAGAGGACAGTGAGTATTCCTATGTTTATGTAGGAATGAACTGGTCTGAATACTGGGCGAATGAAGGTGTATATGCAGCCGAAAATACAGAAGCATCTGCTGTTACTGATTCTCGTAATGAATATGATAAAGGTGCCTTTGATAGCGTTACAAGAGCAACTGCAAATCATGGCTTACATAGAGGAAGTTTTCAGTGCATAGCAGTGATTGAAGATACAGATGGTAATCAATATAATCTGTCTTACTGGGATAAAAATGGAAAAGCAGTGATGACAGATGGCAGTGTTTATACAAGAGCTACAAATGCAGAAAAGAAGGTTATATTTACCACAGAAGACGGAAACTCATTTATTCAGAAAGATTATAAAGTGACCGGTATAAAATATGTTCCTGTTAAAGTAAAAACAACAGATTTAAGTGCATTGAAAGAAAAATATGTGGTTGTAGAAAATGGAGACACATTGATTGGTGGATTTTCTGAAAATCAGCTTCAATCATATACAGCAATTGCAGATGTAACAGCGAATACGAATGGTCTTAAGACTGCTGAAAAACAAGAAGATGGAAGCTTTGCATTTTCTGCAAGAGCAACAGGCTCTTATTCTGGATTAAAAGATACACAGCTTGCAACTGCTGATGTTACTCCGAATATTAGAGAAGGGGAAAATGTAGGAAGCTTTGGAGAATTTATCCGGGTGGATTTAAATGGAAACTATGGTGGCCTTGGTTCTGCGATGCAGACTGTTGAATGGACTTATTATGGAAATGATTCAACTTATACAACACCGGTAAGGTCATTTGGAACAAAATTTGCAGCAGATAACTGGATGCATAAATCTATGGGTATTCAGCTTGGACTTACAGAATCTCTCAGATGTGAACTTCCAGAAGGAACAGATGGAACAGGTTACTGGAAATTAACTGTATATGCACTTGGTTATGAAGATTACAGTTATAACTTTGAAATTGGAAAAGAAAATATAGCAGAACCCCAAATTGCGGGTGAAGAAGATATCAAGGCATTGCAGGATAAGATTGATGAAGCAAGTGCATTGAAAGAAGCTGATTATACAAAGGATAGCTGGGATAAGATGATGAGTGAACTGGAAGAATCAAAAGAACTTCTTGCGTCAGAAAACCTATTACAGTCAGCAGTAAAAGAGCAGACAATCCACATGACAGAAGCAATTGAAGCACTTATTAAATCTGATGAACAGCCGGCAAATGTAGATACATCTTCTCTTGAAAAAGCAATTGCAGATGCAAAAGCACTGAAAGAAGCAGATTATACAGCAGACAGCTGGAAATCACTTCAGAGTGCACTGTCCGATGCGGAAAAAGCACTGGAAGCAAAAGAAAGCCGGGAAACAGTTGATAATGCAACAGAAAGCCTGAGCAAAGCAATCAAAGCACTTGTTAAGAAAGCTACTGTTACGAAAAAAGATGAAACAACAGATGATAAGACAAGTGGAACAAAGAAGAAAGATTCTAATTCCGTAAAAACGGGTGATCCGGCAAATCTACTCGGATGGCTTGGACTTGCAGTTTCCTCACTTGGAGCAGGAGCGGGCAGCTTCGCATGGAGACGCAAAAAAAGAAAATAGGATAGATGAAGTAATTCATAAGAATGAATGCTGTTAAAATTTGGTTAGCAGTGATTTATTACAATAGGGTGTGATTCGGTGGAATCACACCTTGTTTGTCTTTTGCAATATCGGTGTGCCCTGATTAGATAAATCCCCCATCGATTCCGATAATCTGTCCGGTCATGTAGGAAGGGGCCTTTGCTACCTGCCATGCAAGCTTTGCTACTTCTTCGGGTGTGCCGAATCTGCCGGACGGAATTTCTTCGACCAGTTCCTTTTTATCTTCCGGTGTGAGCATACTGTTCATTTTGGTATCAATCACGCCGCATGCGAGGGCATTTACACGGATATTGCTTGGCGCCAGCTCTTTGGCCAATGCGCGGGTAAGACCGTGAATGCCGGATTTAGCTGCAGAATAAGCCACCTCGCAGGAAGCCCCTACGGTTCCCCACATAGAGGAAATATTGATAATACAGCCCTCTTTTTTTGATATCATATAAGGAAGTGCCTGACGGCAGCAGTAAAAGACAGAAGAAAGGTTGGTCTGGATAAGATGATTCCATTCTTTGTCGGTCATATCAGTGAAAAGCCCTATATGGGCAATTCCGGCATTATTTACAAGAATATCAAGTCCTCCAACGGAGGAGTCAATTGTCCGGAATATCTGTCGGACATCATCGGGATTTCCAACGTCTCCGGGAACTAACGTAGAAGAAATGTGGCAGGTTTCCTGTATTTCTGTCTGAACATTCTTCAGTTCTTCTATAGAATGATGGCTATTTAAAAACACATGACAGCCTTCTCCTGCAAAATGAAGTGCAATTGCACGTCCGATTCCGCGGGAAGCGCCAGTGACAAGTACGGTTTTCTGATGCATAGAAGGTTCTCCTTTAAATAAAAGTGAATTTCTGCATTTATTATACAATAAATGCAGAAGAAAATATACTTTTCATGAATCAAAGTTTTAAAAATGAGAAAATTTCTTAAATCAACGTTGAGATACCGATATCTAACTTTAGTCAAACTATACTTCGCAAAGTTAGATTAATCAAATAGTGGAAATATGAAATTAAAAAAAGAGTTTATATTAGTATGTCTGTTTACAGCTATACTGATGAATGGTTGTGGTCAGAGTGCAAAAAATACAACAAATACGATACAGAATGTGGACAAGGATACAGAGAAAGAGGCGGAAAACGAAACAACAGAAGCATCGAAAGATATTTTTGCTATGGATACCTATATGACAGTAACTGCCTATGGCGAGAATGCACAGAAAGCAGTGGATGAGGCAGTGATTACGTCAGGCGGATACAAACGTTATTTTGAACAGGATGGGGCGACCTATCATCATATTATTGATCCTTCCGCTTGTTATTTAAAGGGGCAAGTGCTATGATGAATGTAGATATGTCATACGTAAGTACAGAGGGATAAGAGGAGGCAGTCATGGTAGAAAGAGCCATTGAATTTGCAACGAAAGCACATGAGGGACAAGTCCGGAAGGGGACGACGAGACCATACATTATTCATCCGTTGGAGGTGGGAAGGATAGTGTCCACACTAACGGATGATGAGGAGATTATCAGTGCTGCAATTTTGCATGATACGGTGGAAGATTGTGAAGGTGTCACGGTGGAACGGCTGGCAGAAGAATTTTCAGATAGGGTTGCCTGGCTGGTGGCACAGGAGAGCGAGGATAAGAGCAAGAGCTGGTATGAACGAAAGAGTGCGACGATTGAACGTCTCCGAACAGCATGCTATGAAGTAAAGCTGATTGGACTTGCAGATAAGCTTTCTAATATCAGAGGAATTGTGAAAGATTATCAAGAAATTGGAGAAGAAGTATGGAAAAAGTTTCGTGTGAAAGATAAAAATACTATTGGCTGGTATTATAATGGAATTCGTGAGTCACTGGCAAGTGAATTTATGGGGCATGATGCTTATCGAGAATATTGTGATTTGGTAGAAAAAACATTTGGAAAGTAGGATATAGAGGGATATGAAGAAGATTTTAATGATTGGAACTGGAGGAACGATTGCGTCCAGACAGACAGAAGACGGGTTGGCACCAGGACTTACACCAGAGGATATTTTATCGTATATTCCGGATGTCAAGAATGTGTGTGAAGTGAATACGTTACAGGTCTGCAATCTGGACAGTACCAATGTAACTCCGGAGCATTGGAAGATGATGGTGAAGGCAGTGGAGGATAACTATACCAAGTATGATGGCTTTGTCATCTGTCATGGGACGGACACGTTGGCTTATACAGCATCTGCACTTTCCTACATGATTCAGGATTCGGCAAAGCCAATCGTAGTAACTGGGGCACAGAAGCCAATCAATATGGATGTTACGGATGCCAAGACGAATTTACTGGACAGTTTCATCTATGCGTCCGATGATGATTCCCAGAATGTAAATATTGTGTTTGACGGGAAAGTAATCGTAGGTACAAGGGCAAAGAAGGAACGTGCAAAGAGTTACAATGCGTTTTCCAGCATTAATTTTCCTTATCCGGCAGTTATTCAGGACAACATGCTTGTAAGATACATTCCGGAAGTATCCTGCAATGGAAAAGTAAAGTTCTATTATAATATGGGAGAAAGTGTTTGCGTACTGAAACTGATTCCGGGGATGAAGGCGGATGTACTTCCCTATTTATTTGAGCACTACGACTGCCTGGTAATAGAAAGCTTTGGCGTGGGCGGCATTCCACATAATCTGGTAAAGGTATTTTATGATGAGATGGAAAAATGGGTTGCACAGGGGAAAATGGTTGTCATGACCACTCAGGTTGCCAACGAAGGAAGTAATATGACGGTTTACGAAGTTGGTAAGAAGGTCAAACAGGATTTTAATCTGATTGAGGCATATGATATGACACTGGAATCTGTGATTACCAAATTAATGTGGCTCCTTGGAAGATACAAAGCAGGAAGTCCAGAGATGAGAGACGAATTTTATCGCACGATAAATCATGATATTTTGTTTACAAAACGAATTATAGATGAAAAAAAGACCATAAAATAAGCCGAAATAAAAGTCTGCCGCAATTCTTGTGGCAGACTTTCTAACTACAATTGGTTACGCTTCGGTAACAAATTCTCCAATCAAATCTTTAATTGCTTCCATCCTTCTGTCAGTCTCGTTGACGGTTTCTGCACAGAGACAAAGCGCCTGTTCGATGGAAGAAACTTCCATTCCAGAGATTAATTCTTTCTTATAGTGGAGTTGGTGGTCTACACTTGCCCAGAAATCCATGCCCATCGTACGAATCTGAATTTCAGTGCGCATAGGCACTTTTCCATCTGAGAAGTATACTGGAACTTCTACGATCATATGATAGCTTCGATATCCGTTCTCCTTTGGATTCTTTATGTAATCCTTGATTTTCAATACAGTAATATCATCCTGAGAAGTGATGAGCTGTGCAATTGCGTAAATATCACTGATAAACGGGCAGACGACACGTACACCAGCGACATCATCCAGATTTTCTACAATGCTTTCAGCGGTGAATGGAAATCCGCGTCGCTTTAATTTGCCATAGATGCTGGATGGACTTTTCACACGTGACTTAATGGAGGAAATAGGATTCCTCTTGTTTGTGACGGAAAATTCATCATTCAGTACTTGAAGCTTGGTTTCAATCTGACGAATTGCGCACCGGTACTTCATCATTAATGAATTAAATGTGGAATTGTTGCGAATAAAATCTTCCGGACTGACTGCATCCAACCACTGTGCTTCCAGTGTAGGAGATGCAGTCGCATCTGTATGGATACTCATTTGTAAACCCTCTTTTTCGTATACTAATAATAATGAATTACAATAAGCAATTCCTATTAGTATTCTAACATATTTCCGATAAAAATGATATATTAAATCGAATGAAATCCCTTCCCGATAATTTCGCTTGTATTGGAAATCAGAATAAACGCAGTAGGGTCATTCTTTTTGATAAAATTACGAAGCTGAATTGCCTGATGACGATTCAAAGCGGTAAAGACAATATACTTCTGTGCACCGGTAAATGCGCCGTGTGCATCGCAGATAGTAGCACTTCGGTTTAAATCATTTACAATAAAATGACAGATTTCATCCGGTTTATTACAGACTACATTGAAATACTTGGACAGATTAATACTCTCGATGAAATTATCCACCAAAAGAGAACGAACGGTTAATCCCAAAAAGGAATATAGACCGGTTTTGATGTCAAACACAAAGAATGCGGCAACTGTAATCAAGATATCGCTTATCATCAAGGCTGGTCCAATGTTGGTGCTGGAATATTTTTTTAAAATCATGGCCAGAATATCTGTGCCTCCACTGGAAGAACCGATGTTAAACAAAATTGCGGAGCCAAATGCAGGAAGAGCAATCGCATAAACCAGTTCCAGCATAGGTTCGGATGTAAATGGTTTTGCCATAGGCATAACACGCTCCAATACGGATAATGTAACAGAAAGTAAGATGCTGCAGTAAGCGGTCTTGGCAACAAAGGTTTTCCCCAGGGTAAATGCACCTGCAATAAGGAGCAGCATATTGACAATAAAAGAAAAATCGCTGGCTGAGATACGAGTCACCTTTGCGACAACAACAGCAAGACCGGTCACGCCACCGAAAGAAAAATTATTTGTAAATTTGAAAAAATAAATTCCGATGGCCATGATTAAGGTGGCTCCTGTCATTAAAATAAAGTGCATAAATTTTGATTGCGACTGAAACATGTTGATATTAATTCCTCTCATATGTAATAAATAAAATCATTCCACAAATATTGTACCTTGACATATTTTTGAAGTCAACTTTTTTGGCTGTAAAATTGAAAAATGTAAACAATGGATAAAAGAATGAGAATAAAATTGTGCGGATATACTAATTGGAAAAAGGAGGTTCAAAAAATGGTTCCATTTTTGCCGATTACAGATATTTACGCACGAGAAATTCTGGATTCCAGAGGGAATCCTACAGTGGAAGTAGAGGTTGTAGCGGGTAGAAATTACCATGGCCTGGCGAAAGTTCCATCAGGGCTGTCCACAGGCAGTTATGAGGCGGTGGAATTGCGGGATAAAGAAAAAAGATATCACGGTATGGGCGTGAGAAAAGCAGTTTCTGTTGTGAATGACAAAATTGTAAGAGAAATCATAGGAATGAATGTTTTTGAACAAAAAGAAATAGATAAAATGCTTTGCAAATTAGATGGTGACGATAGAAAGCGTACATTAGGCGCAAATACGTTACTAGGAGTGTCGATTGCAGTAGCAGGATGTGCGGCAGATGCAGCCGGGCTTCCACTGTATCGTTACCTGGGAGGTGTTCGGGAATATACACTTCCCATTCCAATGATGAATCTCATTAATGGGGGGAGACATGCATCCAATCCGCTGGATTTTCAGGAATTCTTGATTCTTCCGATTGGAATGGAACGCTTTGAAGATGCCCTCCGTTGCGGTGCGGAGGTGTACCATACGTTAAAACAGATATTGGAACAGAATGGAAAGATAACTGCGGTTGGAGATGAAGGGGGCTTTGCGCCACAGCTTCGAAGTGCAGAAGAAGCACTTGATTATCTGGTCTGTGCCATTGAAAAAACCGGATACGAGCCTGGAAAACAGGTTGTTTTAGGAATTGATGTGGCGGCAAATGGTCTTTACAATCTAGATTCCGGTCTTTATAAGCTGGCGGGAGATGACAGACGGTTATCCTCAGGGGCAATGATTGATTATTACGAGGAACTTTGTGAAAAATTTCCAGTCCGTTCCATTGAGGATGGATTGTGGGAGGATGACTGGTCTGGATGGCAGGAAATGACAAAACGACTTGGAAACAGAATTCAGATCGTCGGTGATGATTTGTTTGTCACAGATAAAACTAGGCTGGAGAAGGGGATTGCGGAAAATTGTGCCAATGCAGTGCTGATTAAGCCTAACCAGAAAGGCACATTGTCAGAGACGATGGAAACCATTTGGACAGCTCACAAGGCAGGTTACGAAGTCATTGTTTCACATCGTTCTGGAGAGACAGAGGATACGGCCATTGCCGACATTGCTGTCGCATTTGGGTGTGGACAAATCAAAGCAGGTGCTCCATGCCGCTCAGAGCGGGTGGCGAAATACAATCGTTTGTTGAAAATAGAAGAATTGCATAGAGGAATTCTGTAGAATGGATGAAAAAATGCCGTTTATTGACAGGCAAAACCCCCTGGTGTTATAATCAGACAAACGTATTGTAGGCACAAGGAGGACTTGGTGATGAAGCTTGGATTTATAGGATGTGGAAATATGGCAGGAGCCATCATAGGTGGTATTTTAAAGAATCATATTTGTAAGGCAGAAGAAATCTTAGGTTCTGCACCTACAGAAGCTGGAAGAAAGAAAGCGGAAGAGGCATACGGCATTCGAATGACTGGAGATAATAAGCAGGTTGCAGTGGAGTCGGAAATTATTTTTCTTGCAGTGAAGCCTCAATATTATGAATCTGTATTAAACGAAATAAAGGAAAATGCAGATGAAAGCAAAATTTTTGTTTCTATTGCGCCTGGAAAAACACTTGAGTGGATGGAATTGATTCTGGGGAAGCATACGAAAATTGTGCGCACGATGCCGAATACACCAGCGCTTGTAGGGGAAGGAATGACTGCTGTCTGCGTCAACTCTTGTGTGACGGAGCAGGATATGGAGAAAGTTACCAGAATCTTATCCGCCTGTGGTCAGGTGGAAGTGGTTTCGGAGAAATTAATGGACGTTGTGGTCGGCGTGAGTGGAAGCTCACCGGCTTACGTATTTATGTTTATCGAGGCGATGGCGGACGCTGCAGTGGCGGATGGAATGCCAAGAGTGCAGGCTTATCGGTTTGCTGCCCAGTCGGTACTTGGCAGTGCGAAAATGGTGTTGGACACAGGCAAACACCCGGGAGAACTGAAAGACATGGTCTGCTCACCTGGTGGCACTACGATTCAGGCAGTGCGGGTTCTGGAAGAAAAAGGACTTCGCAGTGCGGTGTTTGAAGCGACAGATACCTGTATCAAGAAAGCCGGTGGAATGTAAAAATTTTATAAATCTATTTACGAATAGAGAAAGTTTCGTTAGAATAGAGGAAGATAACGAAATGTAAAGGAGAAATGTAACATGGCAAATCCAGTTGTAACATTTGAAATGGAGAATGGAGATGTGATGAAGGTAGAATTATATCCAGAAATCGCACCTAATACAGTAAATAATTTTATTTCTTTGGTAAACAAAGGATATTATGATGGATTGATTTTCCATCGTGTTATCCGTGGCTTTATGATTCAGGGTGGATGTCCTGACGGAACAGGAATGGGTGGCCCTGGTTATACTATTCAGGGAGAATTCCTCCAGAATGGTTTTCCAAATACTTTGAAGCATGAACCGGGAGTAATTTCTATGGCTCGTGCAATGCATCCAGATTCAGCAGGTTCCCAGTTCTTTATCATGCACCAGAATTCTCCGCATTTGGATGGCGCATATGCAGCTTTCGGCAAAATCATCGAAGGCATGGATGTAGTAAATAAGATTGCAGAGACAGCTACCGACTACAGAGACAGACCCCTGGAAGAGCAGAGGATGAAGAAAGTTGTTGTAGAGACTTTTGGAGAGACTTATCCGGAACCGGAACATGTGTAAGATAGCAGTGCTCACTGATAGGAAAGATACCCGATTTGGGTATCTTTTTTTGGAGTTTCCTGCTTGCGCAAGGTGTGTATATGAAGTATAATGTGTAATCAATAGAAAATTTGAGACAACTAACTTAAGGAAGCTGTAAAAATGATTAAGACGAAGAAATTAGTTTATGAATATGAAAAACACGATGAAGAAGGCCGCGTAATTGGAACCAGCCGTGCCATCGATGAACTGGATATGAATATAGAAGCCGGACAGTTCCTTGCGATTCTGGGACATAATGGTTCTGGAAAGTCGACTTTGGCAAAGCATATGAATGCTATTCTGGTTCCCACAGAAGGAACGATGTGGGTTGATGGAAAGGATACCTCTCTTGAGGAGAATGTGTGGGACGTGCGTCAGAGTGCAGGGATGGTTTTCCAAAATCCAGATAATCAGATTATTGGATGCGTGGTAGAGGAAGATGTAGGATTTGGACCAGAGAATCTGGGTGTGCCTACAGAAGAAATCTGGCAGAGAGTAGAAGAAAGTCTGAAGAATGTTGGAATGATCGAATATCGAACCCATTCTCCGAATAAACTTTCCGGTGGACAGAAGCAGAGAGTGGCCATTGCAGGAGTTATGGCTATGCGTCCGAAGTGTATTGTTTTGGATGAGCCTACAGCTATGTTGGATCCGAATGGAAGAAAAGAAGTTCTGCGAAGCATTCAGGAACTTCGAAAGCGGGAAAATATTACCGTTATTCTGATTACACATTATATGGAAGAAGTGGTAGATGCAGATCGGGTTATTGTGATGGACCATGGACATATTGTGATGCAGGGAACTCCAAGAGAAGTATTTTCACGGGTTGATGAATTAAAGAAGTATCGTCTGGATGTGCCTCAGGTGACGATTCTCGCAGATGAGCTGAGAAAAAGAGGTGTGGACCTGCCAGCAGGAATTTTAAAGAAAGAAGAATTGGTGGATTTGTTATGTCGATAAAACTGGAACATGTGAATTATATTTACGGACAAGGAACTGCATATGAGAAGCATGCCCTCAAAGATATCAATCTGGAAATACCGCATGGACAGTTTGTGGGAATCATTGGCCACACAGGATCTGGAAAGTCTACATTGATTCAACATTTGAATGGACTGATAAAAGCAACAAGTGGTGTGGTATATTTTAATGGAGAAAATATTTATGCGGAAAACTATAATTTAAAGGCACTTCGCAGTCAGGTAGGACTTGTGTTTCAATATCCGGAGCATCAGTTGTTCGAAATTGATGTGCTGAGTGATGTGTGCTTTGGACCAAAGAATCAGGGGTGTTCGGAGAAAGAATGCAGACAGAGAGCAATGGAAGCATTGCAGCTGGTCGGACTCAAGGAAAAGTATTATCACAATTCTCCGTTTGATCTTTCTGGTGGACAGAAGAGAAGAGTTGCCATTGCCGGAGTGCTGGCAATGAAGCCGAAGGTTCTTATTTTGGATGAACCAACAGCCGGATTAGACCCTAAGGGACGGGATGAAATACTGGACCAGATTGCATATTTACATAAGTCTTGTGATATGACAGTCGTTCTGGTATCTCACAGCATGGAAGATATTGCGAAATATGTGGAACGAATCATTGTGATGAATCGGGGAAGCGTCCTTTTTGATGATGTGCCGAAAACAGTATTTGAACATTACAAAGAATTGGAAGCTGTGGGGCTTTCTGCACCGCAGGTGACCTACATTATGCATGAACTGCGTGAAAAAGGACTGGAAGTTCCGGTGAATATCACTACCATAGAAGAGGCAACGGATGCAATTATAGCTGCACTTGAAAAGAAGAACAAAGAGAGGGGAAAATAATATGATTCGAGATATTACGATTGGACAGTATTATCCATCAAACAGTAAGATTCATCAGTTAGATCCTCGGGTTAAGATTGTTTGCACCTTGCTGTATTTGATTTCGCTGTTTACCTTTAAAAGTATTTTAGGATATTTGCTGGCCACCATATTTTTGATAGCAATTATTAAAGTTTCTAAGGTGCCTTTTAAGTTTATTGTAAAAGGTCTGAAACCAATTTTTGTATTGCTTATGATTACCGTACTTTTTAATTTGTTTTTAACTCCGGGAGGAGAAATCTTGTTACGTGTAGGCTTTTTGAAGGTGACGGAGCAAGGTCTGAATAGTGCCGTATATATGGCACTCCGACTGGTTTATCTGATCATGGGTTCTTCGCTAATGACACTTACCACAACACCGAATTCCTTGACGGATGGAATGGAAAGCCTGATGCGTCCACTCAACAAAATCCATGTGCCAGTCCATGAGATTGCCATGATGATGTCCATCGCGCTCCGGTTCATTCCGATTTTGCTGGAGGAGACGGACAAGATTATGAAAGCGCAGATCGCCAGAGGAGCAGATTTGGAGAGTGGAAATTTGATTCAGAAAGCGAAAGCCATGATTCCAATCCTTGTACCGCTTTTTGTATCGGCATTCCGACGGGCAAATGATCTTGCCATGGCAATGGAGGCCAGATGCTACCGTGGTGGAGAGGGCAGAACGAAGATGAAACCACTCATTTACCGTAAGGCGGATTATATGGCATATATGCTAATGGGGTGCTATGTGGTGGTGGCCTTTGTGGTTGGCAGATACATTCCATTTAAAATCTGGGTTTTCTAAAACATATTTTGGAGAGATAGATGAGAAGAATAAAATTAGTTGTTGCGTACGATGGAACGAATTACTGCGGCTGGCAGATTCAACCCAATGGAATCACAGTCGAAGCAGTTTTGAATAAAGCGATTTGTAAACTGACAGGTGAACAGATTCAGGTGATTGGTGCCAGTAGAACAGATTCCGGTGTACATGCACTTGGAAATGTGGCTGTATTTGATACAGAAAGCCGGATACCGGCAGAACGGTTTGCGTATGCACTGAACCAAAGACTGCCGGATGATATTGTCATTGCAGAGTCGAAAGAAGTTCCGGAAAACTGGCATCCAAGATATCAAGACAGCCGTAAAGTGTATGAATATCGTATTTGCAATACCAAAGTGCCAATTCCGACAAAGCGATTGTATCAGAGTTTTGTCAGTTTCCAGCTTGATGTAGATAAGATGCGGGAGGGCGCAAACTATTTGGTTGGTAAACATGATTTTGCAGCCTTTTGCTGTATCCGCACGAATGCAAAGTCAACAGTGCGCACGATTTATCAGCTGGATGTCAGCCGGAATGGTGATGAGATTGTCATTCATGTGGAAGGAAATGGATTTTTATACAATATGGTGCGCATTATTGCGGGCGTATTAATCCGTGTAGGCAGAGGGTACTACGGTCCGGAGAAGGTAAGGGAGCTTCTGGAAGGAAAAGAGCGGACCAAAGAAGCAATTACAGCACCGCCTCAGGGACTTTGCCTGATGGAAATTCAATATGAAGATGATTTCGGACTTGACAAATATTATGCGGATAGTCTAGTATAGATACCAATCGAAGATTTAAAAGCAGTGAAGGGAAGAAGTAACATCTGGAAAGGCTCAGACAGAAAGTAACCGGTTGATGAGAGGTGCAGGAAGAACCAGAGGCGAATACATCCTGGAGCTTTGCACCGAACATGGAAAGCTTATACAGAAGGTAAGGTGGAACATAAGTAGGCTGTAACGGAGTGGCGCACGTTATCCCGCTATGCGAATTGCGAATAAGGTCAGCAGTAAGACGCTGATGAATTAAGGTGGTACCACGAGAATCTCGACCCTCGTCCTTATCGATAGATAAGGTCGAGGGTTTTTTGGATATATTTTTTGATATGTTTCTAAGTACAGGAGGAAAGAACATGGGAATTTATGAAGAACTTCAGGCGCGTGGCCTGATTGCACAGGTGACAGACGAACCACTCATTCGTGATTTGGTAAACAACGGAAAGGCAACATTTTACATCGGATTTGACCCGACAGCAGACAGTCTTCATGTAGGACATTTCATGGCGCTCTGCCTGATGAAGCGTTTACAAGAAGCAGGAAATAAACCAATTGCATTGATTGGCGGTGGAACTGCAATGATTGGGGACCCATCAGGAAGAACGGATATGCGTAAAATGATGACTCCGGAAACCATTCAGCACAACTGCGATTGCTTTAAGAAACAGATGAGCCGTTTTATTGATTTCTCAGATGGAAAAGCCCTGATGGTAAATAATGCCGACTGGCTTCTTGACCTTAATTATGTTGACGTGCTACGTGAAGTAGGAGCACATTTCAGCGTAAACCGTATGCTGACAGCAGAATGTTACAAGCAGAGAATGGAAAAAGGGCTCAGTTTCCTTGAATTTAACTACATGATTATGCAGAGCTACGATTTCTACATGTTATACCAGAAATACGGATGTAACCTTCAGTTTGGCGGAGACGACCAGTGGAGCAACATGCTTGGTGGAACCGAACTGATTCGTCGTAAACTTGGCAAAGATGCAAGCGCTATGACCATTACTTTGCTTTTGAACTCAGAAGGAAAGAAAATGGGAAAAACACAGTCCGGCGCAGTCTGGCTGGATCCGGAAAAGACATCACCATTCGAATTTTACCAGTACTGGAGAAATGTGGCTGATGCAGATGTATTAAAATGCCTGCGTATGCTTACTTTCCTTCCACTTGAGCAGATTGATGAAATGGATAAATGGGAAGGCGCACAGTTGAATACAGCAAAAGAAATCCTCGCGTATGAACTGACAAAGCTTGTTCACGGGGAAGAAGAGGCAGAAAAGGCACAGAAGAGTGCGAAAGAACTTTTCAGTGCAGGAAATGCGGCAAATATGCCAACAGCAGAACTGACAGAAGAAGATTTTACAGACGGTAATATCGATATTCTTACCCTGCTTGTAAAGAGTACACTTGTTCCATCTAAATCCGAAGGACGCCGTGCAGTACAGCAGGGTGGTGTGGCTGTTGATGGTGAAAAAGTAGAAGACATTGCGGCGACATTTGCTAAAGCTGACTTCGAGGGCGAAGGAAAAGTTTTGAGAAGGGGTAAGAAGAACTTTAGAAAAATCGTTTTAAAATAATTGTGGATTGCGGGAATTGAAAAATTATCATAATCGGGAGATGAGGCTATGAGTTTTAAAGAAATCAAACCAGAAGAAATGAAAGACAATCCTTTCGACCTGATTGGCAGACAGTGGATGCTGATTAGTGCGGGAAATGAAGAAAAATGCAACACTATGACAGCGAGCTGGGGCGGTCTCGGTGTAATCTGGGGCGAACCGACGGCAACAGCTTATATCAGGCAGACGCGCTATACAAAAGAATTTGTAGATAACAGTGATTATTTTACTTTGTCTGTTTTCGATTTTAATAAAGAAACGAGAAAGGCACTGTCTCTTTGCGGAACAGTATCGGGAAGAGATACAGACAAAATCAAAGATGCCGGACTTACTCCATATTACGTGGATGGAACCGTAGGATTTGAAGAAGCAAAAATGATTCTGGTTTGCAAAAAGGTTTATGCACAGTACATGGGAACGGAGAATTTTATCTGTAAAGAAAATATTGAAAAATGGTATGGCGATCATGATTTTCATACCATGTATTTGGGTCAGATTGTAAAAGTGCTTGTAAAAGAGGGCGAGGCATCATGCTAGACAATAAAACGGTAATTTTGGCATCTGCGTCTCCGAGAAGGACAGAACTTCTCACACAGGCAGGGATTGAACACTGTATTATGCCTGCTTTGTGTGAAGAAAAAACTACCGCAACGAAGCCGGATGAGTATGTAATGGAGCTTGCCGAAGGAAAAGCGGTGGATGTGGCAACACGTTATAAGGAAGCACATCCGGATGAAAAATTTCTGGTAATCGGTTCTGATACCGTGGTATCTGTAGATGGAAACATATTAGGAAAGCCAAAAACAGAGGAGGAAGCATTTTCTATGCTTTCTTCTCTGCAAGACCATACCCATCAGGTCTATACGGGAGTAGCTGTTATAGAATGTGAATCACAAAAAGAAACAAAAAAAGTCTTTTGTGAACAAAGTGATGTAGAAGTGTATCCAATGACAAGAGAAGAAATCCTTTCTTATATTAGCACAGGAGATTGTATGGATAAGGCAGGAGCCTATGGAATCCAGGGACATTTTGCTGTTTACATCAAAGGAATCCATGGAGATTATAATAATATTGTAGGTCTGCCGATAGCCAGATTGTATCAGGAGCTGAAGAATGAATCATAATGAGGATACATGGGACCGTTTGTTAAAGATAAAAACTAGCGGAAGGGATGATTCGGAGGCAGACCCGTATCATTATCCCTATGAACCGACGCCCTATGCGGTGCTGGAACGAATGGCAAACAGTGGATATATAGGGAAAAGAAATGTACTGATTGATTACGGCTGCGGAAAAGGACGAGTAGACTTCTTTTTATCTTACCAGCTTCGCTGTAAAACGATTGGTGTGGAGTATGATAAGCGTCTGTATGAAATAGGTTTGCGGAATAAGCAAGCAGCAGTTTCCGGGAGAACTACCGAATTTGTACTTGCAAATGCAGAAAATTATGAAGTTCCAATCGAGGCGGACTGTTTCTATTTTTTTAATCCGTTTTCCATTGAAATCTTAAAACACGTGATGGGAAGAATTCTGGTATCGTATTATCAGAAGGTAAGGGAAATGAAATTGTTCTTTTACTATCCTTCGGATGAATACGTTTCGTATTTGATGCAGGTGGAAGAACTGGAATTCGAAGATGAGATTTCGTGCAAAGATTTGTTTGATGGTAAGAATCCGAGAGAACGGGTATTGATATTCGTTACACAGAAAATATAAGAACACTATATTGTCAGAATATTCTGAATTGAACAAATAATAAA
>ERZ825137.2776-NODE-2776-length-19694-cov-3.414838_pt1 | contig 19694 bp, 18 predicted proteins | sample MGYA00519873_ERZ825137 | MGnify/ENA primary metagenome ERZ825137 (study PRJEB31778, sample SAMEA3449190) | human gut metagenome | biome: human gut; feature: human-associated habitat; material: faeces | place: United Kingdom | collected 2010/2012 ...
TCACTGATTGCTCTATCCGCCTTACTGACCGCATCATCTGTCCTGACAGGATGCGGTCAGACCGCTTCCGGCTCAAAAACAGAAAACAGCCAGACCGGTCAGGAGAAAACGGAAGATAACAGGGCAAATGCGGCACCGGAAATTGCGGGACTTACTTATAAAAAAACATTGGATTTGGAGTATGCAACGGGATTTGACGTATTCTATTACGAAGATGGGTATGTGCTTATCGATGTTCATGACAGTGCACAGTATCTTGCAGTACCGGAAGGAAAAGAAGCACCGGAGGGACTGGATAACAATATCATAGTGCTGCCAAAGACACCGGGTAACATTTACCTTGCGGCCACATCGGTTATGGCATTATTCGATTCCCTTGATTGTCTGGATTCGATTAAGATGAGCGGAATACAGGCATCAGGGTGGTATGTTGAAAATGCAGCAAAGGCAATGGAAGAAGGGAAAATAGTATTTGCGGGAAAATACAGTGAACCGGATTATGAAATGCTGGTGGATAAGGGATGTGACCTTGCCATTGAATCTACCATGATAGCTCATACACCAAAAGTAAAGGAAATGATAGAAATGCTTGGCATCCCGGTATTTATTGACCGTTCAAGCTATGAAAACCATCCTCTCGGCAGAACAGAATGGATTAAATTATACGCTGCACTTATGGAAAAGGATGAGGAAGCAGAAACCTTCTTTGCATCACAGACCAGCGTGATTGAAGAGCTAAAGGATTTCAAAAATACGGGAAAGACAGTGGCATTTTTCTATGTCAGTACAGATGGAACTGTTGTGGTTCGTAAATCCAAGGATTATATTCCCAAAATGATTGAAATTGCAGGTGGGAAATACGCATTTGACAATCTGGAAAACACGGAAAATGAGAGTGCAGCCGTTTCCCTTACCATGGAGCAGTTCTATGCTACAGCCGTAAATGCAGACTATCTGATTTATAATGCCAGTATTGACAGTGAAATCAAATCCGTGGATGAACTGATTGGAAAAGATGAGTTGTTTGCGGATTTCAAAGCGGTAAAAGAAGGAAATGTATGGTGTGCCGGAAAGTATCTGTATCAGGCAACGGATATTGTGGGAAATCTGATACAGGATATCCATCTGATGCTGACAGATGGGGATGAAAAGGACATGACATTTTTGTACAAAGTAGAGAAATAAAAAGGGATTGTGGACAGCACCCACAGAACAGGGAGTCATTATGAACATAAGACGGAAACGACAACTGAGGTATGCCTTGGTATTTGGAAGCCTGATTCTGGCATTTGCGGTAATTGTGGTTTTAAATATTAACACCGGAAATGTCCAAATCTCCATTCCGGATATTCTGCGGATTTTATTTCTGCGGGAGGGCGGAGAAGTAGAGTACAATATCATATGGAAAATTCGTCTGCCGAGGCTTCTGATGGCAGCAGTGCTCGGCGGAGCTTTATCCTTGTCGGGATTTTTATTACAGACATTTTTTGCAAATCCCATTGCAGGACCGTTTATTCTTGGAATTTCATCAGGGGCCAAAATGGTAGTGGCACTGACCATGATTTATTTTCTCAATCGATTTCGCGAGGTCGGTTCCAGTGCACTTATTATTGCTGCCTTTATTGGTTCGCTGGTATCCATTGGATTTATTTTGATGATATCGAAGAAGGTTCATCATATGGCAACTCTTCTGGTGGCAGGAACTATGATTGGATATATCTGCTCGGCAATTACGGATTTTGTCATAACCTTTGCAGATGATTCCGATATTATCAATCTGCATGGATGGTCTCAGGGAAGTTTCTCAGGAATGAGCTGGGGAAATGTACGAGTGGCTTTTCTGATAGTGGGGATTACTTTTGTATGCACCTTTTTGATGGCAAAACCAATTGGTGCATTTCAGATGGGCGAGGGATATGCACAGAGCATGGGAATTAATATGCGCGTGTTTCGTGTCATCCTGATTCTCTTATCCAGTGTGTTTTCTGCCTGTGTGACAGCGTTTGCGGGACCGATTTCTTTCGTGGGAATTGCAGTTCCGTTTCTGATGAAAAAGCTGCTTGGCAGTGCAAATCCACTGGTGGTAATTCCGGGGACTTTTCTTGGAGGCGGAGTTTTCTGCATGATGTGTGATTTGATTGCAAGAATGGCATTTGCACCGACAGAACTGAATATCAGTACTGTGACATCCATGTTTGGTGCACCGATTGTTATTTTTATGATGTTAAACAGAAAGAAAGGAAAGTAAAAATGAAAAAACAATATGTTCAGCTTGCTCATCTTTCTGTGGGATATCATAGAAAGGTACTCATACATGATATCTGCATTGATATTGGAAAAGGAGAAATCGTTACATTGATTGGACCAAACGGTTCAGGCAAATCCACGATTCTAAAAACGATTACCAGACAGCTTGAAAAAATCGATGGAAGAATTGTATTTGCAGAAAAAGATTTGCACAAACTTTCATTTAAAGAACTGGCTACAAAAATGGCAGTTGTACTCACGGAGCGGGTAAATCCGGAACTGATGACCTGTTACGACGTAGTGGCAACCGGACGTTATCCATACACCGGACGAATGGGAATTCTTGGAAAAGAAGATGAGAAAAAGGTCTATGAAGCTTTGCGTGCAGTGCACGGAGAAGAACTGGCAGAATGTTCCTTTGATGCTATCAGCGATGGACAGAAGCAACGGATTTTACTGGCAAGAGCAATCTGTCAGGAACCGAAATTGATTGTACTGGATGAGCCGACATCCTATCTGGATATTAAATATAAATTGGAACTGCTTTCTATTTTAAGAAAGATGGCAAAAGAGAAAAATATTACTGTGGTGCTGTCTCTCCATGAAATTGACCTGGCACAGAAAATTTCCGATAAAGTTATCTGCGTGAAAGGGGAAACTATCTCATGGTACGGAGAGCCGGAGCAAATTTTTAAAGATAATATTATACGGGAACTGTACGGACTGGACAATGGATATTTTGATACGGTTTTTGGAAGTGTGGAACTTCCGGGGGCTGTCGGAAAACCGGAAGTATTTGTACTTTCTTCCTGTGGAACCGGGATTCCGGTTTACCGAAAACTTCAAAAGGAACAGATTCCCTTTGGGGCAGGAATCTTATATACTAACGATTTGGATTATCAGGTGGCAAAATATCTGGCTTCGGAAGTGGTGACGGAACAGCCATTTTCGAATATCAGCGACCAAAGTCTGGAGAAGGCATTGCAGCTGATGCGCCAGTGTAATAAAATCATTAATGCAGGGGTCTGTATTGGAGAATGTAATGCTAAAATGCAGATTTTACTGGATGAAGCAGAAAAGCGAAAATGATTCTAAGAAAAAGAACAGGAAAGTATAGCAGATGGAAAAGGGACTTATAGAAGTATATTGTGGAGATGGAAAAGGAAAGACAACAGCAGCCACAGGGCTTGCAGTGCGTGCCGCAGGATGTGGGATGAGAGTATTGTTTGTACGTTTCCTGAAAAATGAACATTCAGGGGAGCTGGTGGTCCTGGATAAAATTCCGGAAATTGATGTGATTCATTTAAACAGGGAGTTTGGATTTGTATTCCGTATGACGGAAGCAGAAAAGCAGGAAGCAAAAGAGGTATATTCCCATCTGTGGCGTGAAGCAGTAAGAAGAGCAGTAGAAGAAGATTATGATATGCTGGTGGCAGATGAATTTATGGCGGCATATGGTTATGAATTTATTGAACACGAGCATGCATTAGAATTTTTAAAAAACAAACCAGAGAAACTGGAAGTAGTGCTTACCGGAAGAAATCCGGCACCGGAAATTCAGAAACTGGCAGATTATATTTCTGAAGTCAAAAAGATAAAACATCCTTTTGAACAGGGAATTCCGGCGAGACGTGGGATTGAATTTTAAAAATAAGATACTTACAGGAGAAAACAGACAATGATACGATATGCAGAAGCAAAAGATATGCCTGTGATTTTGAATATTTATCAGATTGCGCGAGCGTTTATGGCAGCACATGGAAATACAGTACAATGGCAGAACAATCATCCGGCCAGAGAGGTACTGGAGCAGGATATTGCAAAAAAGCAATTATATGTCTATGAAAATCAAGGTCAGATTCATGGGGTTTTTGCATTTATTCCGGGGGAAGACCCAACGTATAAGATCATTGATGGTGCATGGATGGACAATTCCCCATATGCCGCAATTCACAGAGTGGCCAGTGATGGAACAGAGAAAGGGATATTTGCAAAGGTTGTAGACTATTGTCAAAAAGAAATTCCACATCTGAGAATCGACACCCATGAACGGAATCTGCCTATGCAAGGTGCCATTCAGAAGTGTGGATTTCGCAGATGCGGAATCATTCATATTGCAGATGGAAGTCCGCGAATTGCTTATGAATATGTAGGAAAAGAGGAATCAGCATTATGATAGTGACCTAGAAACTGTCTGGTGCGTTCTTCCTTTGGATGTTCAAATACTTCCTCAGGCGTACCTTCTTCCAGAATGCGTCCGTCATTCATGAAGATGACATGATCGGAAACTTCTCTGGCAAATGTCATCTCATGGGTTACGATAATCATGGTGGTATTTCCGTCTGCCAGTTCTTTCATGACACGCAGAACCTCTCCGGTCAGTTCCGGGTCAAGAGCAGAAGTAGGCTCGTCAAAGCACAGAATATCAGGATTCAGTGCCAGTGCACGGGCAATTGCAACTCTCTGGCATTGTCCGCCGGAAAGCTGATGCGGATAGTTATCCATCCGGTTAGCAAGTCCCATTTTTGCCAGAAGCGTGACAGCCTGTTCTTTGATTTCTGATACCAGTTCTTTCTTCCGGCTTTTGTAGTCGGGGAGTTCTCTGGCAAGCAGTTCCTTTGCCAGCATCACATTTTCCAGTGCCGTATATTGCGGAAAAAGATTAAAAGACTGAAAAACAAGGCCAAAATGCAGTCTCTTTTTCCGAATCAGTGCTTCGGATTGGAAGGAAAGGTCTGATGCATCGAATAAGGTTTCTCCGTTTACCCGGATTTTGCCGGTGTCCGCGCGCTCTAAGAAATTCAGACACCGGAGCAGTGTTGTTTTTCCGCTTCCCGAAGAACCGATGATGGAAAGTACCTTTCCCTTTTCCAGTGAAAAATTGATATCTTTCAACACCTCCGTATTTCCAAAGGATTTGTTCATATTCTCAACTTCTAAAATAGCCATTTGTCATACCTCCCTGATTATTGGAAATAATCCAGTTTCTGTTCCAGTCTGTTCAGAAGCACGGTCAAGATTCCGGTAAAAATCAAATAATAAAATGCAGTAAAAAACAGTGGCCAGAGTGCACCGGAGATTCCTTGGGAACCTTTCATGAATGCCTGACCTGCCCAGATAATTTCCTGAAGGGCAATAATGCGTGCAAGGGAAGTGTCTTTTACCAAAGTGATAATTTCGTTGGACATAGGCGGAATGATACGTTTAATCATCTGAAGCAGCGTAATGCGGAAGAAAATCTGTTTCCGTGTCATTCCGAGTACCAGTCCGGCTTCTTCCTGCCCTTTTGGAACGCTCTGGATTCCACCACGGTAAATTTCAGAAAAATAGCAGGCATAGTTGAAGATAAATGCCACAGCCGCAGCAAGGAAACGTCCGGATTCACCGCCACCCCAGATAGGATTTTTCAGTACCAGACCCGGAAAATAATAGACAATCAATAACTGAATCATCAGAGGCGTACCTCTGATAATCCAGACAATGCATCTCGTAATATAACTAAGTGGTTTAAAGTGGGACATGGAACCGAATGCAATTACAAGCCCGATGGGAGTGGCACCGATCAAGGTAACGAAAAATAATTTTAAGGTTTGTAGAAATCCGATGTTCAGTGAATTCAGAACAATCGGTAATTGGTTTAATATCTGTTCCATATGTAAATCCCACTTTCTTTTTATTTAAGGAGTTTTGATTTCGGTAAAGCGTTTACCTGAAAAATGTTTATTTCTGCTCAATAATGGCAGCCTGAACACCGTAAGTATTCGCACATTTCATAAGAGTGCCGTCTTCGTAACTCTTTACGAAGAAATCATTGAGGGTATCAGTCAGGTCAGAGCCTTTACGGAATCCGACACCGTATTCTTCCGTGGTAAGCTTCCGTGTGTAAGTAAGGTCTGCATAGCTGGTTCCGTCGCCCACCATGGCTCCCGCCATCAGAGAATCAATAATAGCTGCATCGGAGCTTCCGGCTGCAACCTCCATTAAGGTATCTGCCTGTGCTTTCAACGCAGTATAAGTTAAGTTGTTTTCTTCAGCAGCTTTTTCACCGGCACTTCCTGCTTCTACTGCAAATCTTAAATCTCCAAGGTTATTTAAATCCGGATACAAGTCTGCTTTGTCTTTTGGCAGAATGACAACCTGTGCATTATTGCAATATGCGTTGGAACAACTCATTCCGGTTTTCACTTCATCGGAAAGTGTCATACCGTTCCATACACAGTCGATGGTTTTGCTGTCAAGTTCAATGATTTTGTTATCCCAGTCGATTTCTACAAATTCAATGTCTACACCAAGACTTTTTGCAAATGCTTTTGCCATGTCTGCATCGAAGCCAACCCATTCGCCGGAGGCATCTTTGTAATCCATAGGTTCAAATTCTGTGATTCCTACAACTAGAGTTCCTTTCTCTTTTACATATTCCATATCGGTCTGGTCTGATGATGCTTTATCATTGGAGGTAGAAGAACCGCCACAAGCTGCAAGTGAAAATGCCATTACAAGGCTGAGAGTAAATGCTGTAAACTTTTTCATAATCTTTTTCCCTTTCTTTTCCTATATTTTCATATCTATTGTTTTAGTATGCTACCATATTAGCAATTTACCGTAGTAAAGTCAACAAGAATATTAAGAAAAAATAAAAAAATCGAGCCTCTTGTAAAAGAGACTCGACTTTTTTACAGCATTTCAATAAATGCAGTGATTCTTGTAGTGAGCTGTCCTTTATCGGATTCTCCTGCATCGGTTTCTACAGCCATATATGGAATACCAAGAGAATCTTCACAGAAACGGACCATTTTATCACGTTCTACGGTGTAAGGGTGGCAAGTCTGAAGGGTAATATCCAGAATACCATCTACCTTGTAATCCTGAACCAGTCTTGCGAGCAGTTCAAAACGTTGGTAATTCGGAGACATAATTGCACAGGCTGTATTCTGGTAACAGTCAGCAAGTGCCGCATAGACATCTTCTTTTTCTGTATCAAAATGTCGGACAGCCGCTTTCATGACTTCGCAGTTCTCAAAACAGACAACCACTCCACCGTTATCCTCGATAGCTTCTAATATTTTATCATGTACGCCACTAAGCGGGCATCCGGTTACGAGGATACGTTTGGCATATTTCGGAACCGGAGAGTCTTGGGATGAAAGTGCTTGCAGTGTAGTCCGATTGGCAGCGGTACGTTCTTTTACATCGGGAAGGGTTCTGTGTTCTTCCAAAGCATGGAAAATGTCCCGCCCCCAGGCAGCAGGAGGAATTTGGCATTGAATCTCCATAAGATTTAAAATGCTTTCTCTTTCTTGATTATATAGAGCACCGGCAGAACGGATTGCGTCATCTGTAACGGGTGCACCAAAACGTTTTTCCAGTTCCTTCGCCAGACATTTACATTCCGAATAAATAAGTGGATTTACATAATCCCGGTCAGCTCCCTGGGCCACTTGATAATAGTAAACCCGGTTCTGCCGGGAAAGCAGTTCATACATTTTTTTCTTTCCGTCGCAGGAGGTTTCTGCGATAATCAGGTCCACATCCTTTAATGCTTCATCCTCGCAGATATCACAGCAGTTTTTAATGACCGGACATAGATTGCGAATCAGAATTTTGGAAGCAGAATCTGCCACACCACGGACATAAGGAATACGTAGCGGACAGACTCCGGCTGCGTCTAACAGTTCTGCCGGGACATGGGAGCAGAAGGAAACCGCTGCCTTTTTGCCATTTTCATGACAAGAATCAATCAGTGTCTGTAACTCTTGTTTATTCATGGGCTTCAGCCTCCTTTTTCATACGAATCATCTCTAAAAATGCTTCTACACGTGTACGGATTTGTCCTTCATCACTTGGAGAAAAATCGGTTTCAATATGTAAGAGCGGGATTCCTTTTGCTTCGCAGACCCGTCGGAGATTTTCGGTTTCTACGGCAAACGGATTGCAGGAGTGGAGAGTAATGCTGATATAACCGTCTGCGTTCCATTCATCAATGGTATCGGCAACCTGTTCCATACGTCTGGTATTTGGCGAGACTACGGCACAAGGTACTTCCAGATATTTTTCTGCAATACGGACAATCGGGTCACGGGAGGTATCTTCTGATACGGCACGTCTGAGAGAAGAAATACCGCAGCAGCCTTCATAGCAGACAATGGAGCCGCCCAGTTCTTCAATCACATCGATAGTTTTCTGACTTGTGCCAGCATAACCACCTCCGGATACAATCAAACGTGGCCGGTATGGATCCGGATCTACCGGATAAATACCGTTTTTCCAGTTTTCCTCACATTGTTCAATGATTTCCTGGATCTTATTATATTTTTCTTTCTCATTAAACATGAACTGGAGTCCGTCAGACACATCATTCATGCCTTTTCCGGTAATGGCAGGCGGGTTATAACGGCCCAGTTCGTATAAATGTGCATGCTGGGCACGTTCCTTATTACACCATTTAATGGAATCCTCCAACATTTCATCTGTTATTTCGAGGTTAAATTTTTCTTCCAGACCTTCTTTGAAAGCACGGATTTCAGATACCCACATATCGAGGGAACGCTCATAATCCGGTACATTCGGTAAATGGATAACCTGCATGGGTTTTAATTCCCCGAGAAGCTCGTACATTTTCTTTTTCCCGTCACAAGTTGTTTCTCCGACAACAATATCAGAAAAGAAAGCATAAGGGCAGCTTTCTTCCATGACATGACCAAAACTTGCTTTAATCAATGGACATAGGTTAGCCGGAAGTCTGGTTTCGGCTGTTTTGATTGGCTCCTGGCTTCTGCCGCAGAGACCCACCTGATACAGACCGGCAGCACGGATGATTTCCGCAGGGGTATACTGGCAGAACATGCCACAGATATTTTTTCCCTGGTCTTTTAGTTCTTTTACTCTTAAAAACCCCTCACGTCTTGCTTCTGCAAAATCTTCAAAATGTTCAGGTAATGAAGTAGACATAAATTTTCCTCCTGGTATGATGATGTGAATGATATTGAAAATGCTTTGCATATTCTTTTTCTTTTGTACTGCACATTTTCGCAACCGAAAGTTTCATATTTATAAATTAACATGCGTTAATAGATAACACAATAAATAGTAAAGATTTGTGAAAAAAGTCAATATTTTTTGTGATCTTTATTTACTTTTTTGATAAATGGTATTATAAAATCAGAGTACATAATTGATGCAAAACGATTGCAAAAATAAAATTGTGTGCTATAATAAAATGAGAATAATTCCTAATATTAAAAAAGAAAAGGAGAAAAGAATTATGAAAAAATTTGTATGTACTGTATGTGGTTATGTTCATGAAGGAGAAGAAGCACCGGCAGAATGTCCATTATGCCATCAGCCGTCAGATAAGTTTAAAGAAGTAGTGGAAAACCCAAGAAACAAATATGCTGGAACAAAGACAGAAAAGAACCTTTGGGAAGCATTTGCAGGAGAATCTCAGGCAAGAAATAAATATACTTATTTCGCATCTGTTGCAAAGAAGAACGGATACGAACAGATTGCAGATTTATTCTTAAAGACTGCTGAAAATGAAAAGGAACATGCAAAACTCTGGTTCAAGGCACTTGGAGAGCTTGGAACTACAGAAGAAAACCTGCTTCACGCTGCAGAAGGAGAAAATGCAGAATGGACAGATATGTATGAAAGAATGGCAAAAGAGGCAGAAGAAGAAGGATTTCCGGAACTTGCTGCACAGTTCAGAGGTGTCGGAGCCATTGAAAAGCATCATGAAGAAAGATATCGCACACTTCTTAATAATATTGAAACAAAACAGGTATTTGAAAAAGCGGGTGTAATGATCTGGGAATGCCGTAACTGCGGACATCTTGTAATCGGAACAAGTGCACCGGAAGTATGTCCGGTATGTAATCATCCACAGAGTTACTTCGAAGTAAGAAAAGAAAACTACTAATTAAGTAAGAATTAACAGCGGTATCTACATTTGAATGAGACTTACAGAGAAGGAAGGTATTGTGAAATGGATAAGAAAGCAATGCATAATCTGACCTATGGTCTGTTTGTTCTGACCACAGAATTAAACGGGAAACAAAATGGCTGTATTATTAATACCGCAGCCCAGGTAACATCGGAGCCGAACCGTATCAGTATCGCAGTGAACAAAGCAAATTATACACATGATATGATTAAGGAAAGCGGTAAATTTACTGTATCTATTATCAGTGAAAATGCTACGTTTGATTTGTTCCGTCATTTCGGATTTGTTACCGGAAAAGAAGTGGACAAGTTTGCTGATTTCGCAGATTATGAGGTTGGAGAAAATAAGATTCCTTATATTACAAAAGGAACAAACGCTTATATCAGTGCGGAAGTAGAAAAAGTAGAAGAACTGGATTCACACACATTGTTTATTGGCCGTGTGACAGACATGGGAGTGTTATCAGAAGCTCCATCTGCTACTTATGCCTATTACATGGAAAGCATCAAACCAAAACCGGAGAAGGCCTTGAAGAACGGCAAGACTGTATGGCGTTGCACGATTTGTGGTTATGAATATGAAGGCGAAGAATTACCGGAAGATTTCATTTGCCCGCTTTGTAAACATCCTGCCTCTGATTTTGAAAAAGTAGTTGCAGAACCGGTATCTACCGGAAATAAGTACGCAGGAACCAAGACAGAGAAGAATCTTTGGGAGGCGTTTGCAGGAGAATCTCAGGCGAGAAATAAATACACCTATTTTGCATCCAAGGCGAAAAAAGAAGGATTTGAGCAGATTGCAGATTTATTCCTGAAAACTGCGGATAATGAGAAGGAGCACGCAAAATTGTGGTTCAAAGCACTGGGAGAGCTTGGCGATACTGCGGAAAATCTGCTTCACGCTGCAGAAGGAGAAAATGCAGAGTGGACCGATATGTATGAGCGTATGGCAAAGGATGCAGAAGAAGAAGGATTCCCGGAACTTGCCGCACAGTTCAGAGGTGTGGGCGCAATCGAAAAGGCACACGAAGAAAGATACCGTGCATTACTTCATAATCTGGAAATGCAGCAGGTGTTCGAAAAATGCAGTGTGAAGATGTGGGAATGCAGAAACTGCGGACATATTGTTGTTGGTGAAAAAGCACCGGAGTACTGTGAAGTATGCAAAGTAGGACAGAGTTATTTCGAAGTCCGTGAAGAAAATTATTAATAAAACAGTTAAAAGTAATGAGAAACGTAACGAAGGTTATGTCTCTTTTATTTGCGCGACGAACATGCACGGGATACAGATAAAAAATATCCAATTTAAAGGATGATTTTTTGCAGATTTTGTATATTTTATTGAAAAATACTTCTCAATTTAAAGCGCTTATGGTAAAATATAAACAGATTATGAATAGAGGATAAAAACATATGAAAAAGTGGAAAGTGTGGATTGTAGCGGCAACTGTATGTGCAATGCTTTTTGCTGGATGCGGTTCCAAAAATGCAGAAAATGTGAAGGAAGCAGGTTCAGAAAAACAGACAGAACAGGAGACAGAGAAGGAGCCAATAAAGATTGCTTCCCTAAAAGGACCGACCTCAATTGGTATGGTAAAATTAATGGATGATGCCGAAGCAAATGGAAAATATGATGTTACTGTTTATGCGTCAGCCACAGAGGTCAGCCCGCTTTTAATTTCAGGTAATGTGGATGTGGCAAACATTCCTGCAAATCTTGCAGCAGTTTTATATGCAAAGACAAATGGTAATATTGAAGTGCTGAATATTAATACACTCGGTGTCCTTTACATGGTTGGCACGAATCGGGAATCTGCAACTTTTGAAGAGTTAAAGGGTGCTACGATTTATACGACTGGTAAAGGAACAACTCCGGAATATACACTGAATTATCTGTTGGAGCAGAATGGAATGTTACCGGATGACTTTCATATCGAATATAAGTCAGAAGCTACGGAAGTAGTGGCAGCTCTTCAGAGTGATACAAATGCAGTAGGCATACTTCCGCAGCCATTTGTTACAGTGGCCCAGAATCAGATTGAAGGTCTGAATATTCTTATGAGCTTTACAGATGAATGGAATCGTGTGACAAAGGATTCTGAATTGGTAACAGGTGTTACGGTAGTGCGCAAGGATTATCTGAAAGAGCACGAAGACCAGATTCAGGAATTTATGACAGATTTGGAAGCTTCCATTGATTATGTAAATGCAAATGCAGAGGAAATGTCAGCAAGCATTGAAAAATACGATATTATCAAGGCTGCGATTGCAAAAAAGGCAATTCCATACTGTAATTTGTCATACATCGCAGGAAGTGAAATGAAATCCAAGCTGGGTGGTTACCTTGAAGTGCTGTTCCAGCAGGATGCACAGTCAATAGGAGGAACAATACCAAAAGATGATTTCTACTATCAGGCAAAGTAAGATACGTTATCTTTTGATTGCGTTGTTCTGGCTTGCATTATGGCAGCTTCTTTACAAGATCATTAATCAGCCACTGTTTCTTACGTCTCCGCTTGCTACAGCGAAAGCGTTGGAAATGAGGCTAATACAGGCAGAAACATGGGGAATACTTGGAAATACTTCTGGAAGAATTATCGTTGGATATTTTACAGCGATTATATTAGGTATCGTATTTGCAAGTATTTCTTATGTCAGCCGAACGTTTGAGGAACTTGTAAAGCCTATGATGCTGCTGATGAAGTCTATACCGGTTGCTTCTTTTATTGTGATTGCACTTGCGTGGTTTTCATCAAGAAATGTTTCCGGATTTATCACTTGGTTTGTAGTGTTTCCATTGATTTATTTCCATGTGTTGGCTGCACTTTGGAAAGTTGATGGCAAGCTGCTTGAAGTATGCCAGGTATTTCACGTAAAGAACATAAAAAAATGGAAATACATCTATATACCGCAAATAATGGAAGAATTTCCGGAAATTTTAAAACTGACAGTTGGTATGGGAATTCGCTCTGCTATTGCGGCAGAACTGATTGGAGTGCCTGAATATTCCGTGGGCGAAGCCATTTATAAGGCAAAGTTGTATTTTGATATTGCGGATTTGTTTGCGTGGACTATATTAGCTATTTTCCTATGCTGGACCCTTGAAAAAATTATGATTTGGTTATTTCAGTGGTTGGGGAGAATGATGTATCATGAAAGGAAAGAGAAAAATAATTGAAATAAAAGAAGTATCTAAAAGTTATGATAAAAAAGTGCTGGATAAGGTTTCATTTACAGTAGAACCGGGAAGTATTATGGTCATCACAGGACCGTCGGGGAAAGGAAAAACCACACTTTTGAATATTATGATGGGTCTTGTATCCCCGGATTCAGGAGAAGTTATCGGAATACCGGAGAAAAAGTCCTGCGTATTTCAGGAAGACAGGCTGTTGGAGAATTTCACAGTAGAAGAAAATTTAAAACTGGTAAGCGACCTTCCGGTGGAAGAACTGAAAAAAGAATGCAGTATTTTACTTGGAGAAAAAGAGTTTTCACAGAAGGTCAGAGAGTTTAGCGGAGGCATGAAACGCAGAGTCTCCATCTTAAGAGCGCTTTTAACTTCTTCGGAGGTTATATTTATGGATGAGCCTTTTAAAGGTTTGGATGTAGAGTTAAAGAAAAAGGTCATCCGGTATACTTTGGAGAAGCGAAAAGATAGAACCTTGTTCGTTGTGACTCACGATATAAGTGAGGCAGAGCGGCTGGGAGCAACTTATTTCAAAATTCTATAGGAGGTACATTAAGTGAGCAGATTAACAATTTCAACGAAGGACAGAGCAGAATCTACGATGGATTCTATGTATAAGGATTTGGAACGTCGTATCGTAGCGGCTCCTCCGGGTCTTTGTCCAGTAGATGTGACAAGTTCCTTTATTAAAATGTGTCTTGCACAGTCATGTGGAAAATGTATTCCATGTCGTGTAGGACTGAACAAGCTTGCAGAGTTATTTGATGATGTATTGAATAATAATGCTACAGAAGAAACTCTTAATGTAATCAAAACTACAGCAGAAAGTATCTATTCATCCGCAGACTGTGCGATTGGATATGAAGCTGCAAAACTTGCTTTAAAATGCCTAGAAGGCTGTATGGACGATTTCAAATCCCATTTGGAAAAAGGTGTCTGTTCATGCAACAGCAATGACCCGGTGGCATGTGTTCGTTTATGTCCGGCACATGTAGATATACCAGGATATATTGCACTCGTAGGAGCAGGACGCTATGAAGACGCAATCCGTCTGATTCGCAAGGACAATCCAATGCCATCTACCTGTGCATACATCTGTGAACATCCATGTGAACATCATTGTAAGAGAAATATGATTGATGCTCCGGTTAATATCCGTGGACTGAAGAAAATGGCAGTTGACAATACAAAGAATGTTCCGGTTCCGAAGTGTGCTCCGTCTACTGGAAAGACAGTCGGAATTGTAGGAGGAGGGCCTGCAGGTCTTACTGCAGCTTACTATCTCTCACTTATGGGACATAAGGTAACCGTATATGAGCAGAGAAAACACCTTGGCGGCATGCTTCGCTACGGTATCCCGAATTATCGTCTTCCAAATGCACTTCTGGATGAAGAAATCAATTCTATCCTTTCGACAGGTGTGGAAGTACATAAAGAAGTGAGCATCGGCAAAGATATAACACTGGATGAAATGAGAGAAAAATTTGACGCTGTATTTATTGCAATCGGTGCACATACAGACAAGAAGCTCGGTATCGAAGGGGAAGATGCAGAAGGTGTGATCTCTGCAGTAGATATGCTGCGTGCAGTTGGAGATGATGAAATTCCGGATTATAAGGGAAAACGTGTCATCGTTATCGGTGGTGGAAACGTAGCTATGGACTGTGCACGTTCTTCTGTCAGATTTGGTGCAGAAAGTGTAAGTATTGTATACCGCAGACGTAAATCAGACATGACTGCTTTAAAGGAAGAAGTAGAAGGTGCAGAGGCGGAAGGCTGCGATGTAATGGAACTGATTTCCCCGGTAAAAATCGAGAAAGATGAAAATGGCAAGGTGAAGGGGCTTTGGGTACAGCCACAGATGATCAGTGTGGTAAAACGTGGAAGACCGGCACCGAAGAATGCGAATAAAGAAATGCAGTTCATCCCATGTGAAATGATTCAGGTAGCAATCGGACAGGATATCGAAAGTGATTACTTCGAAAAAGTAGGAATTCCGGTAAAATGGGGACAGCTTATGGCAGATACGGCATGCGAAATTCCAGGTATGGAAGGTGTATTCTCTGGTGGAGACTGCGTATCTGGACCTGCTACTGTTATCAAAGCGATTGCAGCAGGTAAAGTTGCAGCAGCTAACATTGATGAGTATTTAGGATACAATCATGAAATTTCCTGCGATGTGGAAATTCCGGATTGTGGATATGAAGATAAAACACCATGTGGTCGTGTGGAAGTTGCAGAAAGAGATGCTTCCGACAGAAAACATGATTTGGAACCAATTGAATTCTGCTTTAGCTGCGAAGAGGCTTGTCAGGAAGCCGGACGCTGCTTAAGATGTGATAAGACTGGTTTTGGTTCATTGAGAGGAGGCAGAGCAGAGAAATGGTAAATTTGAAAATTAATAATATCGAACTTTCCGTTGCGGAGGGAACCACAATTCTTGAAGCAGCAAAACAGGCTGGAATTAACATTCCTACTCTGTGTTATTTAAAAGAAATTAATGAAATCGGTGCCTGCCGTGTCTGTGTTGTAGAGGTAGAAGGTGTAGAACGCTGCGTTCCAGCCTGCAACACAAAAGTACAGGAAGGCATGGTTGTTCATACAAACAGTAAAAAGGCAAGACTTGCACGTAAGACGAATGTACAGCTTATTTTGTCCCAGCATGAATTTAAGTGCGCAAGCTGTGTAAGAAGTGGAAATTGTACCTTGCAGACCGTTGCCAATGATTTGAATATTACAGAGGTTCCATTTAAAGAAGAACCGGAAAAGAGGGAATGGGATCAGAATTTCCCATTAATCCGCGATGCTGAAAAATGTGTCAAATGTATGCGGTGCGTTCAGGTCTGTGACCATGTGCAGCAGTTGCATATATGGGATGTACAGAATACAGGTTCAAGAACAACGGTTGGTGTAAGAGGAAATCAGAAAATCAATGATGTGAACTGTTCCCTTTGTGGCCAGTGTGTAACAAATTGTCCGGTAGGAGCACTTCATGCCCGTGATGATGTGGACAGAGTATTTGAAGCATTAGAAGATCCGGATACGATTACTGTTGTACAGATGGCACCTGCTATTCGTGCAGCATGGGGAGAGGGACTTGGACTTTCCAAAGAATTTGCTACCGCAAAGAGAATCGCAGGTGGTCTTAGAAAGATTGGTTTCAACTATGTATTTGATACTGTATTTTCAGCAGACCTTACTATTATGGAAGAAGGAAGTGAATTCTTGGAAAGACTTCCTGAGATTAAAGAATCAGGACTTCCAATGTTTACTTCTTGTTGTCCGGGCTGGGTACGTTTTGTAAAGAGCGAATTCCCTGAACTGTATCCAAGATTGTCTACTGCAAAATCACCACAGCAGATGTTTGGTGCAACAACAAAATCTTACTTTGCGGAAAAAATTGGTGTAGACCCGGACTGAATCTTCTCTGTCTCAATCATGCCATGTGTAGCGAAGAAAAACGAGTGTACATGGGATGGAAAGAATCATGTAGATGTAGTTCTTACAAACAGAGAATTAGAAAGATTATTCCGTGCAAGCCTGATTGATGTAACAAAACTGGAAGAAGAGGAGTTTGATTCTCCACTTGGAGAAGGAACTGGTGCCGGAGTTATCTTCGGTGCAACCGGTGGTGTTATGGAAGCTGCACTTAGAAGTGCTTACTATCTGGTAACAAAACAAAATCCAGAACCAGATGCATTCAAAGAGGTGCGTGGACCAAAAGCATGGAGAGAAGCTACCTTTGATGTGGCAGGAACCCCTGTACGAGTTGCTGTAACCAGTGGTCTTGGCAATGCACGTAAGCTTCTGAATGCAATTCTTGCCAAAGAAGTGCAGTATGATTTTGTAGAAGTTATGGCCTGTCCAGGCGGATGTGTAAATGGTGGTGGACAGCCAATTCACGACGGAGTGAAGATGGTAGAAGAAAGAACGGCTGTGTTATATGGCATTGATAAGAACTCAGCAATCCGTTTCTCTCATGAAAACCCAGATGTGCTGAAAGCATATGAAGAATATTTCGAAAAACCACTTTCACATAAATCACATGAATGGCTTCATGTACATACAGAAGAATAATAGAATGATTGAAACTTCAGAACGAAGTTCTAAACTATGAGAAATACACTTTTGTGGATTTCCGGATTATTGCGGCAGGGCATTATGCCCTGCCGTTTTCATTAGGCACATTCTTTGTTCTTGCGGAAGTGATAAGAATCAAATCATGTGCGTGAAGGGAGAAATTATAGGATGAAACTGTTATATGCGGAAGATGAGCGCAGCATGTCAGAGGCTGTAGTTGATATTTTAACCTATCATAAATATATGATAGACGCAGTGTATGATGGGGAAGAAGCATATGCCTATGCCTGCGCAGATAATTATGATGGAATTATTTTGGATATTATGATGCCGAAAATGGATGGACTGGAGGTGCTGAAAAAGCTAAGAAGCAGAGGATGCAATACTCCGGTACTTTTGCTGACTGCGAAATCAGAAGTGGAAGACCAGATTCAGGGATTGAATCTGGGGGCGGATGATTATTTGCCGAAACCATTTTCCATGGATTTGTTACTGGCGCGTATTCGTGCTATGTTAAGACGCAGAGAAGAGTTTGTACCAAATCTTTTAAAATGCGGTAACATTACACTGAATCAGCAGAACTATGAGCTGTCCGGCAATGGACAGACCTTTGTACTTCCCAAACTGGAATATCGCCTGATGGAGTTATTGATGTTAAATAAAGGAATTTATTTTTCTACGGAAGATATTCTTTGTAAAGTGTGGGGATATGATACCGACGCGGAGGTAGGAACCGTGTGGGTATACATATCTTATTTGCGAAAAAAACTGACGGTATTAAATGCCAATGTGGCGATTACTGCGAAACGCAATATCGGTTATACATTGGAGGTGACAGAATAAATGATAAAAGAACTTCGAAGGAAATTTGTGCTGACGGCTATGCTGGCGGTAAGCATTCTGCTTCTGCTCCTGCTTGGGGCAATTAATATTCTGAATTACCGCAGTATGAATGAGGATACAGACAAAACGTTACGGATGTTATCAAGTTATGAAGGGGATGCCAGCAATTTGGAACAGCGCCCGGAACAGAGAGAGGACAATCCACCACCGGTGCGGTTCGGCCTAGAAGGAAAGAACAATTATGATGCGTTTCTGTCTTCCAATTTTTTCGTGGTACGTTTTGCCGGAAGCGGAGAAGCAACCTATGTGGATACCAGAAGAACTTCCGCAGTCTCAGAAGATGAGGCGCAGAGTCTGGCAAAGGAAGTCTGTGAGAGCGGAAAAGACAGTGGGAAAAGCGGACGGTATAAATATCTGGTGACAGATTCCAAGAATGTCGGTGGTAAGGTAGTTGTCTTTCTGGATGTGTCGGACGAATATATTTCCAGTGTACGTGTGCTTTTACTTTCCATTGGAATGGGCATTTTGTTCTGGCTTTTGATACTTATGTTAGTGATTTTAATGTCTAAAAAGGCCATTGAGCCGGTGGCAGAATCCATTGAGAAGCAGAAACAGTTTATTACCAATGCGGGACACGAATTAAAAACGCCAATTGCCATTATTCAGTCGAATACAGAAGCAATGGAACTATATAACGGAGAGTCCAAATGGAGCAGAAACATCAAAGACCAGGCTATAAGACTTACAAATCTTGTGCAGAATCTGCTGGTATTATCCAGACTGGATGAGCAGATGCCGGGACAGATGGAAGAAGTGAGGTTCAGTGAACTGGTAACTACTTTCTTAAATCAGTTTCGCCAGTCTTTTGAAGAAAGAAATATTGCACTGCATACAGAGATTCCGTCTGGCATCAGGATTCATGCAGACAAAGCTCAGATAGAACAGCTTATCAGCATTTTCATGGACAATGCAGTAAAGTATGCGAATGAAAATGGTACCGTAGAAGTGCATCTGGAAAAAAAGGCAAAACATGTGATTTTCGAAATCGAAAATACCTGCGAACAGTTACCGGATGTGATGCCCCAGAAGCTGTTTGAGCGGTTTTACCGCGGGGATACCTCTCATAACCAGAAAAGTGGCGGCTATGGAATCGGACTTTCTATGGCGAAGTCCATCGCAGAACAAAATAAAGGAACGATTACTGCAAAATATTTCGGAAACAACCGTATTTGTTTTACCGTGCGGTTTTAAGTGCTGTAGATTGCAATATTATGAAATATAAGGCTATAAGTAACAGGAGAGAAACTTCATTTTTTGAGGTTTCTTTTCTTTTTTTGCGGTTTTTCTAAGTTAAGACTAAGGTTGGTTAAATATAATGCCGGTGTAGAGAAGAGAAAGG
>ERZ825137.2781-NODE-2781-length-19671-cov-4.281709_pt1 | contig 19671 bp, 10 predicted proteins | sample MGYA00519873_ERZ825137 | MGnify/ENA primary metagenome ERZ825137 (study PRJEB31778, sample SAMEA3449190) | human gut metagenome | biome: human gut; feature: human-associated habitat; material: faeces | place: United Kingdom | collected 2010/2012 ...
CCGGTGCAATACCGGACTCTTTCAAGATAAATTAATAATTTTGTATTCAACTTTTTTTTGGGGGGGCAGTTCAACGTTTGTTACACCCTCCCTGTTTTTAACTTTCACTGATAGTGAAAGTATTACAAGCCACATTGTCCAAAACGGACTTTTGTAACCGACCCGTTTTTAGATTTTCTTTCCTATGTAAAACACATAGCCATAGAAGCTCTTATACTTGTCATATAAAGTTTCTTCAAGATGTTGAAACTCTATAAGTTTCTTTACAGTCTCATTTTGGGAATATTTTTTCAGCATTTGTTTACGGGCTTCAATCAAGGGCTGAAAGTAATGTTCCGTCCAGCATTTTTCCGGCAATACAAATGAAGCAACAGGAAGATAGCCAGCCCTCTGCATTTGTGCGACTTTAACAGGGATTGTATCTATCTCTTGATACCCCTGCATCCAAAAATCGTGTATTTCAGCCGGACGCTCTTCTGTAAACCATGAACTTTCCGAAACTGCAATATACCCATCAGGTTTCAAATAATCACGCCATTCATTTATACCTCGCTCAAAGCCGATATTATAAATAGCACCTTCCGACCATATCAGGTCTAAAGATTCTTTTTCAAAAGGCAGATTGTCCATTGAGCCGACAATCCCCTTTACTCTATTTTGCAAATTCAGCTTTAAGGCATCAAGATTAAACTTATCAATAAACCCTGAAAAGAAATCAAGTCCCGTAATAGTTCCTGATACATTTTGTGCCAAAACCATAGTTTGACCTCCAGTTCCACAACCAATGTCTGCAATTTGTGCAGTATCGCTCAGATTATCAATGAAACTTAAAGCCTTTAATGTAACATCAGGACTTCCCGGGCCTTGCCTTTTAGTATTAAGAAAAAAATCACAAATTAAATTTACATCAAATCCGTAAATTGTGTTGTTATCGTTATTCATTTTCATTGTATATATTGCATACAGGGAAAACATAATGATACTTTACCTATATGCAGATTAAAATTATAATATAAGCACACGAAAATACCTCCCGAAAAGAAATATCCGAGAGTAAACGTAAAGAACAATCTACATTAGAAATGCAGATTGCTTACAACACAATATCCGATTTGTTTGTTTTCTTCATACAGGCAAAGATACTGAATTATTTTATGTTATGCAAATTCAGCTTTAAACTTAGTGCAAGGTGCAAGTATATATCTATATATAGCTTGCACATTACAAATTTCTTTAGGGAACCTGTAAGTTCTTGGGCATCCATAGTCCTTATTTTTTCCTATTACAAAGGTCTGGATGCTTTTTTCTTTCTTACGATAGTGATTAATTTATTTTTCCATTTTTTGCCACTGCAAAGGTACTGACTGCATCTATAGATGTCTTAATCCTACTTACCTGGAATATCTCTCAAACCAAAATAAAACTGCCTTATGGAAACAACAACTGTATTGTCTTAATCCTACTTACCTGGAATATCTCTCAAACGAAGAAGCTGTTCGCATTTATGGCAAGGATGCGAGTGTCTTAATCCTACTTACCTGGAATATCTCTCAAACTTTTTTAAATTATTAATCCAAATTAGTCAGTTAGTCTTAATCCTACTTACCTGGAACATCTTTCAAACACATTGTTTAAGAGCGACTTATCTAACCATCTGGTTTCTTTTTCAATGTCCGTATCTTTGTTCAGTTCAGAGATTTATAAGACTCCTCATAGGCTTTTTCGCAAATGTATGTTTTTTTATGATTCAAAGCAAACATTTTAGCGTATTTCTGTCACTTAGATATTTCTTTATCAGAGCTTTATCCATTCGGAAAAGTTCGCAAGAGACAGCGTTGTTTACTTACGTTCTCCATATTTGCGAAAAACGCCTTTTCTATAGATTTGTAATCTATTGATTTATAGCATACTATTTCAAAGAGCGGATGGTTAAAACAGATACATCTTCGCAAATGATTGGCGGAGAATCTTGTTTCAGGACTATTGAGAAAAACAGAGTGTGAAACAATGTTTACGCAAAATGTTTAATGTACTAAGAAACAACACTCTATCGAATTATGCAATTTTCGCAACAGTTTTTTCTATAGATATGTATAGGGGTAATGGATAAACCGAGGAATTTCACAGACATAACACACATCGGTTTCAATGTTTCACCTTTCATGCCGTATCCCTTTCATATTAGGCGTTTCGGGTGAAGGCAAGGCATCCGTCACTTCCTCGAAAAGGTTTCACAACGTAGCGTGGCGACGTCCTGATTGCAGTTTCCGGTGAATGCTCACTCAGGAAAATAATATATCCTCTCTTAAGGTGACAGCGATAAGAAGAATAAAGAAGCTCGGTGAAAGCGCGTTATCCTTCACGACAATCACCTGAATTATACACTGTTATAATGAAAAAAGAAGCGTGAAACATACCTTCAGTAAACTCTCTGTTATAGGAATGAGACGGGGATAACCACGATGCAATTGGTAAAGTTCGGAGTTGATTGCGTACATCTAAAGCTCGCACCTCGTCAGCATTCTGGCGAACGCACCGATAGAAGTGTTCGGAGTTGGTTGCGTACATCTAAGGCTCAGACACTATCCAGAAACAAACATTCGACATGGGAGAACAGTTCGGAGTTGATTGCGTATATCTAAGGCCCACACCTCGTCAGCATCCTAGCGAACGCACCGATAGAGGTGTTCGGAGTTGGTTGCGTACATCTAAGGTTCGACACTATCCAGAAACAAACATTCGACATGGGAGAACAGTTCGGAGTTGGTTGCGTGCATCTAAGGCTCGCACCTCGTCAGCATCCTGGCGAACGCACCGATAGAGGTGTTCGGAGTTGGTTGCGTATACCTGAAATTCAGCCTTCCGAACTTGAGACCTGAATTCGTAAAACATCTTTTTAGTGAAGATGCTTAAAATACCGGGTGCCGGAAAGTAGGTAATATCCCTATTTGCGGCGGAAAGAGCCTTGTTTGACGAGGGAAAGTGCCATGTTTAACGGCGATAACTGACGTGTTTAGTGAAGGAAAGTGACGTCTTTATCAATAAGAAATGCCATACTTTGCCGATGTGTCTGTCACTGTTTTCAGGTGTTCAAGTGATAGGCTTGTCACTTCCTAAGCCGCAAGCCTACGGCTACCCCAAGTGCCTGGCCTACGGTTCAACAAGTGACAAGCCTACGGCTTCACCTCGGCTAAGTACAGATAAACACGTTGACTATATCTAAGTAATATCATTAGTTACACCTCTATAATGTCATTAGCCAAGTATAAGTTAGCTGGTTAGTTAAACCTATATAATGTCACTAGCCAAGTATAAGTTAGCTGGTTAGCTAAACCTATGTAATGTCATTAGCCAAGTATAAGTTAGCTGGTTAGCTAAACCTATGTAATATCATTAACCAAGTATAAGTTAGCAGGTTAGCTAAACCTATGTAATGTCATTAGCCAAGTATAAGTTAGCTGGTTAGCCAAACCTATATAATGTCATTAGCCAAGTACAAGTCATCTTGTTAGCCAAGCCTATATAATGTCATTAGCCAAGTGCAAGTCATCTTGTTAGCCAAGTCTGTGAAATCCTGCAAGCCTACCCTGAGCAACATTTTTGCTTAACATCTTTTAAACCTTCATATTTTGTCAAATAGCTAATATATAGTCTTTTACCTCTCACAAAAAGGTCAAATTTGCAAAACGCTTCATCGTATAGTATCTTTGCGGAGCACAATTGGGAAGCCGTATACTCCTCCCTGTTGCAAAGAATCATGCATATCTTTTCTTCCTTAAGGGATTGGCTGTGGCCGGTGGCCACCGGCAGATCCACCGTAGAGCCGACTGACGGTTTGTCAGAAGCCGGCAAGAGAAATCTGTATCGCAGCTTGCGGAAGGCTTGCGCCTTGTTGCCCGCCGGCCATATGGTGGTGGACGCACACGGCAACCGACTTTCCATTGTCGTGACGTGGTCGCCGGACAAGGGTCCCACACTGCGCGAGCCTTATCATTTCGCCCTGAACGGAGCGGACAAGACGGTCGTGTTCTCTGATGAGGATAGAGTTTCCGGCGATAATAGAGTTCTCGATACCGGCGGAGTTTCCAGCAGTGGCGAGACGTTCTGTACCGATGCGGCTTTTATTGGTGGCTGTGCTTTCAGTAGTGACGGGAATGTTATGCCCGCACCTCTGCCGAAAAAATCGTTTGGAACGGTTACGGCGTCGGTACAGGCAGATGCGGAAGAAAGGAAAGGAGTGCAAGCTACAAAGAGAACGGAATCTTCGGAGTTGTTGCAAAAGCAAAGAACGCTTAAGTTACAAGGAGTGCAAGCTACAAAGAGAACGGAATCTTCGGAGAAAGCGGTGGATATGGAGAGTACGGAAAAAGGCAAGGAATCCACCTCCAAGACAGCCGGTACGATGCAATGCCTCTGCCGCTACCTGTGCACCCATTACCTGTTCCGTTACAACCTGTTGACGGAGCAGACGGAGTATGCAAAAATAAAAGCAGCTCCAATGGACAACGAGGTCCGAGCAGCTGACAACGCTCCGGTTACCAACGGACGCGCGGCAGAGACCAAGAAGGAACAGGAAGGCAATCCTCACCATATCCTATACAAACCGATGGACGAAAGGGCTGTGAACGGTATCTGCCTTTCTGCTCTACAGGACGGTATCGACTGCTGGGACAGAGATGTACGCCGCTACCTGCGCTCCGACCGCATCGAGGGATACCACCCGTTTGAACTGTATCTCGATATGCTACCTTCTTGGGACGGGGTAGACCGTGTGACGCCCCTGGCGCACCGTGTCTCCTCGGACGAAGTTTGGACACAAGCTTTCCACCGCTGGCTGTTGGCCATGGTAGCGCAATGGCGAGGAATGGACGGAAATTGTGCCAACAGTGTGGCGCCTCTTTTGGTGAGCACCGAGCAAGGATGGGGAAAGAGTACCTTTGCTCGTACTTTGTTACCGCCCGAGCTGCGCCCTTACTTTACGGAGAGTTTCGACCTGAATGCCGCTTCCTCTGCGGAACTGAAGCTCGCCCGGTTCGGACTGATAAACTTGGACGAGTACGACAAGCTCCCTGCTTCCCGTCAGCCGTTGTTGAAAAACCTGATGCAGATGGGTTCTCTCAACGTCCGCCGTGCTTACCACCAACAATCGGAACCGTTGCGCCGCATCGCCTCTTTTATCGGTACGAGCAACCGACGCGACCTGCTGAGCGACCCTACCGGAAGCCGCCGTTTTATCTGTGTGGAATTAGAGCGCCCTATCGACCCATCCCCGTTGGACCATGCACAACTCTACGCACAGTTACTGCATGAGTTGGCAAGTGGAAAGCGTTATTGGTTCAGCAAGGAAGAGGAGTTGGAGATACAACGGAACAACCGCCGTTTCTATGCGCAAAGCCCATTGGAGGAGGTGCTGCGCGGTTACTTCACGTTCTGCAACGAACGGGAGGAGGGTGCCCGTCTGCTCTCCTCGGCCGACATCTATCAGGAATTACAGCGTGCCAACCCCGCAGCCCTGCGCGGCACCACGTGTACACAGCTCAGCCGTTTGCTTCCCGCAATAGGGCAGAAAGTGCATACTCGTTACGGAAACGGATATTGGGTAAAGAAGGTATAATAGGCGGACGCCGGACTATGGTTATATAAATACATGAAAAATAAATCCTTCTGCTTTAATTCCACCTGAAAAAGGTAAGAACTAAAACAAAAGGATTTTATTGTAAGGGGCTTCTCCTTGGTAGAACTTCAATCTTAAAACTGAAACAAGAAAGCTCCTTGTCTAATTGAATAATTCCAAGAACAAAAAAGAATTTTATTAGACAATACTAATCATTCTTCTTCTCAGATTTTGCTTCGCCACCTTTGCGACCGGCTTCTACATGTTGCTCATGAGTACCGCCTTGGGTGCCTTTACCGCTATGAGAACTTCCAGAATGACCGTTACTTCCTTCAGATTTTGCTTCACCACCTTTACGACCGGCTTCTACATGCTGCTCATGGCTACCACCTTGAGTGCCCTTTTCGCTATGAGAACTTCCAGAATGGTTTTTACTTTCTTCCGATCTTGCTTCGCCACCTTTGCGACCTGCTTCTACATGCTGTTCGTGACTACCACCTCTATGTTCAGAGTTAGAGCCGTTTGATTCATTTTTTGTACTCATACCTTTTATATTTTAGATTTAACAATCCGTTCAGCTATAATTACAAAAGGAAAGATAAAAAGGTTGGATGAGTTAGGAAGTTTTGTATATTAGTCCTTACTATTAGAATAAATAAACGTTTTCCTAGACGTTGGAAGACATTTCTTAACCTCTCTATAGTTATTCGCCTAATCTATTTACATCTGATATAATTAATTTACAACAGATAAAAGGTATATAGTATTCTAAGAAAAGTAGTATTGTTGCAAACAAAGGAAAAACAATGTTATAAACGAGTCTCTAATTAATATCAGAGACATTCACTCAATAAAGAAAGTGGTAGAAACCGTATTTCCTTGCCCATCCACTGCAGTAAGAGTATGCTTTCCAGATGATGGTTGTAAGGAAATCTTATGAAAATCTTGTGTCTGCATTTGATAAGTGTTATCCAAATGCCAGAACACGGTTGCATCGGGATGACTATGAGCCAGTTCAACCGTCAGGAAGCCCTGACTGCCATCCAGTTGTTTGGTCAATTTAATACGGGCATTTATAGGAGGATAAATAAATTGCATGGGTTGAAAAGCATCTTCTCCATTACCGGCTTTAAAAGGTGGCAGCGGCTTATATTCCGGATGATGTTGTTTGTAATACCATTCCCAAACAGGCGGAAGGGTAAACCATGATTTACGAACGGTCTGTTCCCTATTGAGTGCATTTTCATAAACACGGTACTTTTCATCGGCAGATAATGTGACAAGATGATGATAGGGACAAGGTTCTGCCCGTAACCCAGCCGGAAGAATAAACAGAGTGTCCACGTCTTCACAGAATCGACCTTTCAGATAACCGGATTGCCGACAAACCTCCGCCTCGACAAAACCTTCATCAGGCCATTTAAACCAAGAAGAAGAGGGTAACAGATTAAAAATATCGAACAAAACAGGACCTGCCGTTTGCGCCCCCACCAATCCGGGTTTTCCCTCTCCTGTTGCGTTTCCCACCCATACACCGACCGCATAACGAGAGGTGACACCGACAGCCCAAGCATCCCGGAAGCCGTAGCTCGTCCCTGTTTTCCAAGCAACAGTTTGCATGGAAGTAATTGATTTCCAATCTATTTCTTCCGGACGGTTGACCTCTGTCAAAGCAGACAGTGTAAGCCAAGATGCCGCCGCTGATTCGGCTGCATCTTCCCATCCATCTCCCAAAGAAAGAAAAGAAGAAACCTCTTTCGTTTGTTGTAGGTTTTTGTTTCTCTGAAAGGAAGTAACCGACCGGTTGGAAACTGTATCATTCCGTAATTGAGCACTTTCATCTTTTTGGAAAAGAGGTCTTAACGAAACAGAAGGTATCACCTTTCGTTGTTGTACTTTTTGATTCTCTTTAAAAGGAATATCAAAGGAAGGAGAAGAAACATCTAACAATATCTGAGCTTCTGCCTCTCTTTGGCAGATTAATGGCGATAAATTTGATGCCAACCTCTTATATGCATTCGTCACTTCCCATAACGTAGCTTCCGCACCTCCCAAAATCAATGATAAACCATAATGAGAAGCTGGTCGGTTTATACTCTTGAATCCCATCTGCCGCAGAAGATAATGAAACTTAGGTACTCCGTATCTTTGTAACATATTCACCGCAGGAATATTTAAAGAACGGGCAAGCGCTTCCGAGGCCGGCACAGCACCTTCATATTGCATGTTAAAATTTTGGGGAGTAAAACCATTTATATTGACAGGTATATCCGGTAATAGCATATGCGGCAATAAAGAACCTTCTTTAAGCATGGCATAATACAAAAAAGGTTTTAAAATACTGCCTGTGCTTCGAGGCGCTTGAATTATATCCACCTGATTGCCGTTCCGTTCCTGCTCGAAATGTACATTTCCACAATATGCTATGACCTGATTGGAAGGAATATCTATCACAAGAATTGCCAAGTTACGAATATCACTCCTTCCAAATTCATTGCTCCATCTTTCGGCGACATCTTCTACACGATTTTGCAAACCTAAATCAATGGTAGAACGAGAATATTGTCCGTTATGTTCTTTATAGAAACGGTTCACCAAATGCGGTGCAGTTTGAGGGAGCGGACGAGGCTCATCAGGAAGTGGCTCAGCAATGGCAAGTTCGTAGGTCGATATATCAATAATATGGTTATCAAAAAGCTGTTTTAATAACCGGTTGCGTTTGGCGAGCAACAGGCTTCTCCCTTTCGATAGGTGAATTATGGAAGGAGCGTTAGGCAATACGGCCAGCATCGCTGACTCCGCCCACGATAAATCTTCTGCTGCATGGCCGAAATATCGCCATGCAGCCGCATCTAATCCGACTACATTTCCACCAAATGGAGCATGAGAGATATACATGGATAAGATTTCTTCTTTTGAAGCACGACATTCCAACCGAGTTGCCCAAATTATTTCGATTAACTTTTCACCGAAAGTACGCGGTTTGCTCCGGGCAAGCCGAATAGTTTGCATGGTAATTGTGCTGCCTCCGCTTACAATTCGCTTATACTTTATATTTTGATATATAGCTCTACCTATAGACAACGGATTAACTCCCCAATGATGATAAAAATATTTATCTTCAAAAGTAACCAAACATTGCTTCATCTTTTCGGGAATAGTATTTCGTTCAGGAAACCTCCACTGCCCGTCCGAAGCAATGCGTGCCCCCAACAATTCTCCGTTCCGGTCGACTACTACAGTAGAATAGGGCACGCAAAACAATTGTCGCGGAAGACAGAATATATATCCCATCAACAAAAAAAGAAAGATACCCAGTGTTACTTTCCGGGTAACAGATAGTTGCTTAAAAATTTGACGAATACTCTTCATTACCCTTTAAAAAAATACAAACTCACCATTCTACCGTTCCGAGAGAATATTTATACCGTTCCTTATAATCAAGAATTATAAGTAAGGCGATACATAATCATATCTCCAAGATTTTATTTCATTCTCTTTATGAGAAATGAGTAGCCTTAATTCATATAGTCGGTAAAAGCCCTGACATAGAACTCCTACTCTTATGATTCACAGTTTTTACCGACTGCCATCAACTCACTGAGAAAGGTACGCATTCCATTCGATTTTATTGTCACAAATCTTTTCATCCATTATTAGTCTGTTGCGAACTTCAGACCTCCACCGTTCTATTGACTGACCGTAGTTCGTGCGGCCTTACTCCGAGCCCGTACATTCCCGTCATACATCGCCTCGCATTGCACTGCCGGAAGAATGAAATCACCCACATAGGTTGCTTGTAAACGGATAGCAAAAACTTTAGTTTCCCCTCTATTCAAATCAAAATAAGTCAATACTCTGTCATCTCGAATATCCTGATACGTATAATTATTATTTATCCGTTCGTTATATATCTCCCATCCGGAAGGCAAGATATGAGTCAAGGCCAAATTGGTGTACGAAGAAATGCCACTGATATTAGAAACAGACACAACAGCCATAAAATCCGTTCCTTGTTTGATGTTCTCTATAGCTATCGGCCTACCGCCTAAATCAGTATATTTAATATCCAACCGTATGTTATCGGCCATCACCGGCAAAGTATCGTTCACCAGTTGGGTTCGAGTAATAACGTCTACGCTCAACACTCCTTTTCCTTGGTTGTGCACCATAACCGTTCCTGATTTGGGAGAAGTGGAAAGAGCCTTTTCGAATACCGCCTTAGCCGATTTCACGGCAGGCTGTTGTTTACCGTTCCACGTCCAGACAAAATCAAGAGTACCGGACAAATTTTCAGCAAGTCGTCCCATGGCCATCAAAGCAAATGCAGTAGATTGCGTACTGAACCCATTCTCTTCCGAAAGATTCTTTGAAACGATTTTCGCTTGAGTCAACGCATCTTTCTTACGATTCATCAGAATCATTGTTTCGAGAATCATTGCCTCATCTCTGTCGGACGAACCGTAAACGGCATTTACCGATGAATAAGGATTCACAGTGGTTTCTGCACGAAACACCAGTTCCTCAGCAGGTTTCATCTTACCCATAAGTGCATAAGCTGCCGCCAGTCTCCACCTGGTCTGAACAGATAAACCTGTCTGTTCTTTCATTCGGTTCATTGCACCATACTCCGGCGAATTCGCTAACGCTAAAGTATACAAACGAAAAGCCTGCTGCAATTCCGATTGCCACGACAACCAATTATCCGCCTCTTTCGGCATACGCCAGTTCTGAGCAGCAACACGCTGGAATCGTCTCCATTTATCCAATACATTTGCATGAACAGCATAGCCTTTTTCCTGTGCCAACGTGAGGAACATTCCCGCATACGAACTCACCCACTCATCGGCAATAGCATTTCCCGGCCAATAAACAAATCCTCCATTAGGAAGCTGACGGGAATAAACTTGACGAATAGCTTCCTGCACGTTTTCTTTGATTATCTTTGATTCCTCCTCATCAACGGTTTTGAACATTGAAATAAATAAAAGCGGCAATCCCTTGGAGATTAGTTGTTCCGTACAATGATGCTGATAATTATATAAGAAGTCGTAACGTCGACTGATATCTACCGACGGAATGCGTGATATTTCCAACTGCAACTGATTATTTGAAGAAGCACTTTCCATATTGTACGACAACGTACCGCTTTGGCCGGCTTCCACCCATTGACTGCTACGCAAGGTAACAACCGGATTCGGGTTCCGTACTTCTATCTCTACAGTCTCTTTTGTTTGTTGTCCTCCTCCGCTTGCCGTCAAATGGACGGTTACTTTTCCCGTCTTGTTTCCGGTCTTCAGCTTAAAGAAAGTAAGTTGGTCGCCAGGCTGCTTAAAAACAAGGGATTGCTGCGTCGGCCCCACCACCTGTACTCCCACACCGGTTACTTGGATAGAGACATCCACATTCTTTATCTGATTTTCCATAGCAAATACATTCACCGGTACCGTAATTTCTTCACGAATACTCAATACACGCGGCAAAGTTGAGAGTAACATCAAAGGCGTACGTACAAAAGCGTTCTTTTCGGTATGACCGTAAGCACCGTCTTGTCCGGCCACTACCATAGCCCGTATCGACCCCACATACATCGGAAGTTTCAGCGTATGGGTCTGTCGCTTCCCCTTACCAAGATAGAACGGACCCATAAATTTCACTACTGGTTTAAAACGGTTCACCTTTTCATCGGCCGGTTTCAATGCGGCGTCTCCTCCGGTACTGAAAAGGGAAGTGTATTTCCCCGCAGAAGCTCCGAGCACATTGTCGTACATATCCCATGTACGGACGCCAAGCGCCTCGCGTGAATAAAACTCATTCCAAGGATCCGGTGTTTTAAAACTTGTCAAATCCAACAAACCGTCATCCACAATAGCCAAAGTATAAGTCATTGGTTTTCCATTCTTTTCGTTCACAGTCACATTGAAATTAGTCTCCGGTCGCAACACTTCAGGCATTCGGATTTGCGGTTGCAAAACAGTCTGCGGGTTAGTAACAAATACCGGAACCACACCATACATGCGAACAGGCAAATCATTCACCGATTGAGCATGAGGCTGTAACAAACTAATATGCAAATATACGTTCGGAGCCATCTCCGGCGTAATCTTAAAGGTATATTTGGTATCTCCTTGATTGGATACTTCTATCCATTCCTGTTTCAATACAGTAGAACCGTTTTCCAACGAAACCAAAGCACGGCCTTCGGCTGCGGCAGGAATTATAGCAGTAGCTGTTTCTCCAATTTCATAAGCATCTTTATCCAGCGAGAATGTCAACATCTTAATGCCACTTGGATCATTCTTCTTCGAGCGTCCTCTCCACTCCGGCCAGTCAACAAACACAGTTCCTCCGGTTGCATGTCCGCTTTCCCTGTCTTTCACGTATACCAGATAGCGTCCCCACTCGGGATAATCGACACGGAATTTAAACGAAGCCTTTCCACCCGTAGTTTGTAAACGACCGTAAGCAACAGGCGCAATGGAAGTGCTGTTGATGTATGTACCGAAAGATTCCTCTCCATTTTCCCACCACCAGCTCCAGTCAATACGATATACTTTATATTCGAGATTAGAACGATTAACCAATCGCCCTTCATCATCTAGTGTTACAATATCAAAAACATGCTCCTTATCCGTTTCAATATACTTTCCTGCCGGCTGGTTGAGGTTTATACCGACATAAGATGTAAAAGGAGAGAACGGAACCGTTTGGATGTAGACACTTGCATCTCCACCCGGTTCGAATACGCGTGTAGTAAAACTGGCATTCAGCATACCCGGTGCATGTGTTGCCGAAGGTAGTTTAAGGGTTACACCCGCTTTGCCTTCGCCATCAAGCGTCCCGTCGAATACCTTTTCTTTGATAGTGGAAAAATCGGTAGCCGGATTATTGAAAATGTACTGTCCGTAATTTTTAAATTGCGTATTCACCTTCGACAAAGACATCTCTACTTTAGCTTTCAAATTAGAAGCGGTTGCTCCCGTCAGCCAAGCAGAACTAAGCGGTGCATATACTTCTTTCTCCGCTGCCCGAAGCTTATTAGGTAATGCCAGATTTATTTTTAACCGGTTGGGTTTTATTGTTTCAACACGCAAACTTTTATGAAAGGCGGAACCACCCACCTTTACATACGCATTCCAAATTCCTGTCGGATCATCCGCTTGTGTCGGCACATCAAACGTATAGAATCCGTTTAGACCTTGTGTTGAAACCATTTTGGTATAAAACTGTCCCTTCGGATTATAAATTTCCAAGGCAACAGGGTGTTTATCCGGAATTCTCTTCTCCCGATCTTCCAGAATAAAAGAAATATGTAACGTATCCCCGGGACGCCAGACGCCTCTTTCACCGTATACAAATCCCTTCAATCCTTTTTGGATTTCTTTTCCTCCCACATCGAAGCGGCTCACGGACTGTTCTTCACCATCCACTACCCGAACATATGCTTTCTGCTTATCCGATTCAGCCAATACCAAGAAAGGTACGCCTTCTGTACTGATTTCCAACAGTCCTTCATCGTTTGTTTCTCCTTTCCCTATGGCTTGCAACTGGAAATTATAAACCGTAATACGCGCATTGGCCACCGGTTCGGTATTCAAAATATTATTAACAGCTATCCATAGCTTGTTTCGCGAATTTCTTTTCACTATCATTCCCAGGTTGGAGGCGAAAACATTGCATGCGGCTGTCCGGTCGGACCCCATATAATAAGAAGGATGGCAAGGATTATCCCGCTCTTGCCAACGGTACTCGCTCCAATCCATCGTCCCGCCACTATAATAGTAATAAGCCTCCGGAATATTCCACTCGGCCTCCTCTTCTTCCGACAACGTATTTTCATTTACCTTTGTCAAGAATCCGGATGCCTCCCCGTCCGCAAAGGTCATATTTTGATTTTCCGCTCCTCCACAAGGATAAGCGGAATATTCCTGGCGGAAAGAAAGTATCACCCGATAGATGGCACCGGGCTCCTGGCGGATAAGTCCGGCAAGATCTATATAATAATCATTCCAATGGTGAATATCTTTTGATGCATCTTTTCCTAACCATAATGTCTTTTTATAAACCAATCGCCCTGAACGGCGCAACTCATTGGCCGAAGTCAACGAATTGGTCTGCATGAACATCAATACATTATTTTCGAAAATACGAATTACACTTAAATCTACCGCATACAAATTTACTGCCCTGAAAGGAATGATCAAACTTTTGGAATCGGGAAGAATGGCAGCCTGCACCGACATTTCCACTTGAGGTTTAAGGTTCAACTCACTGAAAGAGATGGAATGCGAAGAGCCCAGAGTTTTATTCCGACTGCTTCTCACCCCTTCATGAATATTCAAAGTAAGATTTTCCTGTTTATTGGTTTCAAAGTAGATTACTACTTTATTATCGCTGATCTGAGATATGTAATTAGAGAGCTGCGGTATCTCAATCAAACCGTTCAAATCCTGTACATTGGAAACCGGATCGGAGAAAACAATCTCTATACCATTTTCCGGTTGGTCTATGCGACGTGCAGATACAAACCGGAAACTGCCATCGGCCGGAATACTTATTTCTTCGCTTTGTGTCTGTTCGATATCGGCCGTACTGCCATCAACCGTTATCTTCAATGAATAATCTTCCGCCTTTCGGGGAATGCCGTTAATACTGAATTTGTATCGTGCAGAATTATCAGCCGGTGTTATTTCAATGGAGATATTTTTATCCTTAATGCCATCGACAGACAACATCTTCTCCACCTCTTTTTTCTTCACCACATCACTAAAACGAAGTTCGCCCCCAATCGAGACAGTTCCCGGCCGGGCTGCTGTGATACGAATAGGGTCTACATGTAAAGTGAAGTTGCGTTCTTGCACACGAAACGAGAAGTTAAATTCCTTCAGATTCTTATCTACTTCTACAAAGTCGCCTAACCGGAAAGTCCCTTCATAAAACGTACCCGGTTTCAATGCACCTTCTTCCGGTACAAACTCAACCGTATTATTACTAATCCAATAAGCCTTTCCTTTCAACGAAGGTGAAAAACTAAACGGATTTTCTTTTATCTCACTATTCAGATCCACCATAGGTTGATCTTGTGTCAATTCAACACGGATAGTGGAACTTTGGGAAATAACGCCTCCCGTATAAGCATTTACATAAGGGGCATATTCTATAGACGGTATAATATCTTTCTGACTGTGTGAGCAGGAAGACAAACAAAGAACCGTTATCACAAGGGATAGGAATAATCCGGCAGCTATGCTACATTTAGTTTTCATCAATCTCATGGCGAAGATATTTTATAGTTCGAACAACAAATGTATAAAATATTTCTTCCACCAATCAGATTTTATGGCAAATCTTTTGCAATTAACAAAGGACAAGGCTGCACCGGCATGCGTCTTTTCCAGCTTAACATTTATATTTCAGGTTGTTTCTTGCCCGTAACGAAACGAGCACCAATAATTAAGGTAAGGTACAGATTGGCAGACTCATTGTAACCACGAACAAATACCTATACATGTATAATCCTATCACTTCAATATAAACCATCGCATCAGATAAGTATAACTTATTTCAAGAAGCAACGTCCTATCACACATTCATCCTCCATATCCTTTGACAGATATATTAAAAATCTATTGTCTTCATCCACTCTGATAGCAAAAGCTGTCCGAGGTAAGTTATACGTCTTTTCATAATTCAAGTCCCAGTCAAAAACAAGTATTTTCGAATAGGCACTGGACACTTTCCGATCCCCTATTTTGCGGTTTTGCAACAAAACATATATCTTTTCCTGAGTTGACTGAATATCCGCACAACATACTACCGAATTGTCTTTCACTTCTCCGCTCCGAATATCCGGATGTATCTCCTCCTTACCAATCTGAACCTCTTTACACAACTCTTTTTCGAAATCATATAAGAACAGCTTATTGTAATAATACATTCCTACCACCAAACAACGTAACGAATCATTTACTGTCAAACGGTTCCTCAAATGAAGTCCCGAAGTATAATCCCCTAAAGATTTCGGAGCCTCTACCCACTCAAGCCCTTTCTCTCCTTCAGGACACATAAAAAACAATCCGTCCAGCCCAGTATCAAAACTGCCTGCATATCCGCCTCGAACTTTAAGCAAATTGGGAGAGCCTATTAATTGCTTAGGCATATCAGCCGAACCTACCAACTTGAACGAATCTTTTTCTATGGTCAAACTTTTAAATCTTCCCAATCCCACATCATATACTTGCAAAGGCATATCATTCTTAATGTTAGAAAGGAAAAAAGGGAAAATAAAATCAGCAGGGCCTTGTCCTTTCGAACCGAAAAAAAATAATATCGAGTTCCGATTCAAATCATAAGCATGAAAGACGCAGGAATCACACCGGTCGATACACGCCAACAGTGAATCCCTCAAATAACACTCCTCTATGCAATAAAGTCCGTCCACACACTTCTCATCCACCCTCACAAAGCTATCCGACACTTCCTGTCCAATCACCGAAACTTGATGGGACTCAGTGGAACAGGACATGCATATACATATAAACAACAGAATAATAATGGCTTCATATATAGTTTTTTCAAATTTCAGAAGCTCTGTTCCACAATAAGTTCCGCTATACCTAATAGCGGAACTTTCATAAAATCTTAATAATTTCTGCATTTACTAGATGACGTATTACTCAAATTAAATCCATAATCCACAGGGTGAACATTTTGGCAAAAAAGCTCCTCCCTGTTCTCTATCACTACTATGTCGTCATAACACGTTATAGACATTCCATCATTTTCATCACTCGCCAAAGCTTCCCTATTAGCCTTAACCCCATTTGACATAGGAGCTGTTTTTTGGCTACAATAAGCTGTGTAACCTGCCAAGGCAATCACTAACACCGTCAAGGTAATTCTTTTATCTTTTTTACATTAATCTATTTTATATACCTTAACGTTACAAATATAAATGTTTTTTCAAGAAGCATAAAAGATTTAAAGAATTTCTTTTTACAACTTTCATAGAGAAAGTACGCAATTCTGATAAAACATCCATTTTCCACAGTTTATTCCAACAAATTCACTGACCTTTGCCTCATTCACTTTTTCTTAAATCTAGTAAACATGCCTTTTATATAATATCTTACCACTAAGCGTCACACATTTCTTAATCCTATCCAACAGGCCTTTGGGAAAATCCTCATCAGTCCTTTACGTTGTCGGGCAGTCTGCCAGTCGTCCGGATACCTGATTTGGATTCTATTGCAGTGAACATTTCTGTTACTTACTCTTTCCTTAAAGATATTTCTGCCCTATTCAGCCTTTTACCGGTTAGTTTCTGTATATCGTTTATCAACTTACGTTCTTCCTGCGAACAAAAAGACAAGGCTGTTCCGGCATTTCCGGCTCTCCCCGTGCGACCGATACGATGCACATACGTTTCCGGAACATCCGGAAGATCGTAATTAATAACCAATGGAAGTTCGCTGATGTCAATTCCTCTCGAAGCGATGTCTGTGGCAATCATTACCCGCGTCTTTCCCGATTTGAAATTATTCAATGCCAACTGCCTTGCAGCTTGGCTCTTATTTCCATGAATGGCCTGACTGCCTATTCCGGCCTTACCCAAAACCTTCACAATCTTATCCGCATTATGTTTTGTACGTGAGAAAACCAGTACCGACTGTCCTTTCGATTCTTGCAGAATAGAGATCAATAGTTGGCTCTTCTCCTTTTTCTCTACAAAATACACTGTTTGTTCGATAGCGCTGACTGTTGATGATTTAGGAGTAACACTAATCTTCACAGGATTTTTAAGCAAAGAGTTCATTAACGAAACAAGCGTATCGGGCATTGTAGCCGAAAAGAACAAAGTCTGTTTGTCTTTGGGCAGATTAGGCAATATACGCTTGATATCATGAATGAATCCCATATCGAGCATTCGATCGGCCTCATCGAGTACAAAATACCGGACGGTTGACAAATGTATATATCCCTGATTCATTAAATCGAGCAAACGCCCCGGAGTGGCAACCAAAATATCTATGCCTTTACGCAACATATCCATCTGGGGATGTTGATTGACACCGCCAAATATTACTCCATGACGGATACGGGTGTTTTTGGCATAATCTTGAATACACTCACTTATCTGTAACGCCAGTTCACGAGTGGGCGTCAATATCAAAGCCTGGATACCTTTACGTTTACCGGATTCTTTTTCCAATACGATTCGTTGGATAATAGGTATAGCAAACGAAGCGGTTTTTCCTGTCCCGGTTTGTGCGCAACCTAACACATCGTGTCCTGCCAAGGCAGCCGGAATGGCTTTTTCCTGAATAGGTGTAGGTACAGTATATCCTTTCTCTTGAATCGCTTTTAAAATCGATTCGGTTATATTTAAATCTTTAAATGTCATAATTGTTATTTATGCTGCATTACAACAGCGGTTTATTATCTATATTTAATTCAATTCTCCCAAGCTATTCACATTCATATCAATTGTATGAATAACCACTTCAACGAGAACGAATTGTAAAAACTTGTGTTTTTCAGTCTGTGAACAGACCGGCATCTATGTTTATATGTGCACCCTATTCCGAAAACATGAATTCGGAAAGGATTTCTGAACTAAGACAGGCGATGAGTGGCCAGTACAAACTCACTCTCCAGCGTGTTCATTACCTCTTTGACGCTCCTTATTTTTTTAGCAAGAAACGCATTGCTTCCGGCAAACGCATATCCTTTTTTCATATTTCCTTTGGCCGCATTATACAAGGCTTTAATAATGCAATAGGGACTTTTGGTATAATCGCACGTTTTTATGCAATGGAACGAACATTTTTTAGGCTTTTCCAATCCCTCCTTCACATTATGAATAAAGTTACCGTCAATAGCCCGCCCCGGCATTCCTACGGGACTTTCTATAATTAAAATATCTTCCGGATTGGAATGGATATACACTTCTTTGAATGTATCCGATGCGTCGCATTCTTCGGTTGTTACAAAGATGCTTCCCATTTGTACACCCGAAGCACCCAGTTCCATAAAATGAGCGATGTCTTCTCCGGTAGAAATACCTCCCGCCGCAATGACAGGAATCTGTTTCTGTGCTTTATAACCGGACGCAACGGCCACTACTTCGGGAATCAACACATCCAATGCGAAATTCTGGTCTTGTATCTGTTCTCTCTTAAATCCTAAATGCCCGCCGGCTTTAGGGCCTTCCACCACAATAGCATCCGGCAGATAATTATAATTCTTATTCCATTTATCACAGATTATCTTAGCGGCTCTCGAAGAAGATACGATAGGAACCAGTTTGGTCGTACTTTGGGGAGTCAGGTAGGAAGGCAAATCCAATGGGAGTCCCGCACCGGAGAACACCACGTCTATTTTTTCATTAATAGCCGTACGTACCATATCACTGTAATTCGACAATGCCACCATCACATTTACTCCAATGACACCTTTCGTTTTCAAACGCGCCTTACGAATTTCTTCTTTCAGTCCTCCAATACATTTCTCCGGATAAGTTCCTTTTTCTTTAGGATACAACAATCCCAAACCGGCGCATGATATAACACCTATTCCACCTTCGTTAGCCACTGCCGAAGCCAAACCCGACAATGAAATTCCTACTCCCATGCCACCTTGAATGACAGGCATCTTTATCTCCAGATTCCCTATAAAAAACGATTTCATATATTTTGTGTGTGTTCAAAGACGGACACAGGTAACAATGCAGACATACCTTTTTACCCGTATGCAGCGTACCTAATGATAGCCTCTTTGTTTATTAAACTTTTACTCTTAAATTCTTTCAAAAGCGTTGTATTACAAAAAAGCCTAATAAATCTATCTTTAAAATGGAGAATACAGGATGAATATATCCTTGAATTGCATAGTAGCAAGAATTAGCAGAACTTAAATGTAAAATGATTTTTTGTCGTCTCTACTAAGTAAAGATTCCCCCGTTGAATCATGAAACGGAAACAGATTTTATGTATAAAGGCAGAAGATTACATCCCCTGCCTTTATTAGATTATTAATATCTTCTGGAGTTATTATAA
>ERZ825137.2790-NODE-2790-length-19620-cov-22.231485_pt1 | contig 19620 bp, 13 predicted proteins | sample MGYA00519873_ERZ825137 | MGnify/ENA primary metagenome ERZ825137 (study PRJEB31778, sample SAMEA3449190) | human gut metagenome | biome: human gut; feature: human-associated habitat; material: faeces | place: United Kingdom | collected 2010/2012 ...
GCAGACGACGGCGCTTACCGATCATCATCTGCATACCGCGGCGGCTGTGGAAGTCATGAGGATGCACCTTCAGGTGAGCGGTCAGCTGGTTGATGCGCTCGGTGAGGATGGCGACCTGGACTTCGGGAGAGCCGGTGTCGGTCTCGTGGGTACGGTTGGCCTCGATGATAGAGGTCTTCTGGTCTTTCAGCATCATGGTTGTGTTTCCACCTTTCTTGAAATACGCCCGCAGCCTGAGCAGAGGGAGAGATGGAACGCTCCGCACGCTAAGGCAGGGGTCATGTACGCACAGCGCGTACTTTGTGATGATACCACACTATTCGCGGGTTGTAAAGTGGTATTTTGCCCGGAATGGCAGGAATTTCACGCTTTTACTTCAATGGCGGCCACGGGGCAGCTGTCCGCCGCCTCCTGCACGCCGATCTTGTGTGCGTCGGGAATGGGATCGACCAGCACACGGGCCGGTTCACCGGCGTCCAAAGCGAACACCTCGGGGCAGAGTCCGGCGCACAGGCCGCACTGGATACAGGCTTTTTGCAGAACGATGGCTTGCATGGTGAATACCTCCAAAATTCAGGATGGAGATATTTTCCCCGGCAGGGGGCGGGGATATACATGGCCGGGGGATACATGGAGCGGCGGGGTTGACAAAGGACGGAGAATGGGTATAATAATAGACAAGGGGACGCTGCGACAAGCGGTCAGCCCTTAATAGCTAATAACAGATTTCAAGAAGAAACCGTCACCGGCCAGGGTGGCGGTTTCTGCGTTTTACGATGATCGTGACCGTAAAAGGCCCGATATGTAACGTAATTCGCATGGCCTCACCCCCTTTCGGGTGGTGTGGCCGACCGCCTGCCGTTTTACGCAGCGTCCTTACGGCAAGTATAACGGCGAGGACGGAATTTGTCAAATTTCGCGTCTGTGGGCGCGGGGATATACATGGGATAGCGGTCAGTCCGCCGCCAGGCGGCGGGCGAAGGCGGCGGCACGGTCATCGATGCCGGGGAGCTTTACCAAGCTGCCCCGCTCGTTGGCCGTCTCCAGCAGGCAGAAGCGGGGCGGCAGGAAGAAGGACTTGTTCATGTTCAGGGCGGAGATGAGCTGGCGGGCCAGCAGGTCGCCGCCGGAGTAGCCGGACACCACCAGGCCGAACAGCCGCTTGTCGTACATCCGGGTCTGACGGAACAGGGCCGTCAGACGGTTGATGCAGGCCGTCAGGTTGGCGGCCAGGGCGTCGTTGTAGTTGGCGCACAGCATGACCAGCGCGTCGCACCGGCGGATGGCGGGGTAGACCTCATCCACCATCGGGCCGCCGTAAAAGCAGCCGCCCTGCTCGCCGAAGTGGAGACAGGCGGTGTAGCTGCACCCGTTGCAGTCGGCCATGGTGCCGTTGCGCAGGCAGATCTCCTGCACCTCTATGTCCGCAGGAAGAGCGGCCTTGACCAGCTCCCACAGGGCCAGGGTGTTGGACGTGGCCCGCTGGGAGGCGTGGAGGGCCAGTACCCGGCGGATGGGCGCGGGCTTGTGCCAGTCCGTCAGGCGGCCCAGCAGCTCCGAGACGGCGGCATGGAAGGCGGTCTGTTCGTCTACGCCGCCCACCAGCGCCTGGGTGCGGAAGTTACGCAGAGAGCCGGTGGCCTCCACCAGCGGGCGGCCCAGGAAGGCGCAGCCTGCCTGGTTGGCGGCGAACACCATGTCACGGGCTACGTCCTTGGTGTAGAACTCGCCCACGCCGGTAACGACACAGCCCGCCACACAGCCGCGAAGCAGCGTTTCGCTGCGGCGCAGGCGGGAGAGCATACGGTAATAGGACTGGTTGCAGCCGCCCTCGTCCAGGGCCACGGCGAAGAGCAATCGGCGGCCTTGCAGGCCGTCCAGCCCGCCGTCCGGGTCGAGGATGACACTGCCGGGAGGCAGCAGTGGCGACAGCAGGGCGCGGAGGGCGGGGCTGTATTCATTTTCAGGGAGCAGTACGGTGAGCATGGCAGACCTCCTCGTTATTTCACTCGATGGCGTCCAGCTTGGCGCGGGTCTCCGCCAGGCGCTGCGCCAGCGCCGGCGGCAGGGGGACGTGCTCCGTCTCCGGGCCGTTGTCGGTCAGGCGGCTGCGACGGCCCATGAACACCCGCCCGTCGTACAGGGAGGCGTAGTGCCACTGGCGGCGCAGCAGGGCCAGCAGCGTCAGCGCGCCGGAGCTGAGAGCCGGGGCGACGTAGGGCTTGAAGCCCAGCTTACGCATCTCCAGATTGGCGTGGGCCACCCGCTCCGTCAGCTCACGGGACAGGGCGTCGTCGTAGTGGGTCAGGGAGTTGGCCAGCACCAGGTCCTCGCCATGAGGGCCGAAGGCGCGGCCCTCCGTGAGATACGAGGCGAAGCGGGGGTCGCGGCGGGCGAAGTACAGGGCGCGGGCGTGCATGACGCCCAGGCCGAAGCCCCGTATCTGTTCCGGGGACAGGCCCTGCCCGTCATAATCGCCGCGCTGGTTTTTGTTGCTCTCCCGCAGCGCCCAGCGGCACAGGGGATCCACCGGGTCGCTGACCACCACGAACAGGCCGCGGTACTGCTTCTCCCGGGCCATGCGGGCGTAATGTCCCACCAGCTCCCGGTTCAGGCCGTACTGGGCCATGCGTACATCCCCCTGCACCACGGAGGTGTCGGGGATCATGCGGGAGGCGCAGAACAGGAACACGTCGCCGTCAAAGAGCTGCTCCGGGGCGATGATGTCTACCTCCGGCAGCGGCTCGGTCTCCGGCGGGGCGATCTGATCCAGCTCAAACTCCCAGCGTGCGGCCACGTTGTCCCGCACGTCGCAGATGCCGATGGACGAGATCACATCGCCGCCCAGCAGGCGCAATCCCATAAGCAGGGTGCTGCCCACATCGCCCAGGGCCAGCAGCGTGACCCGGGCCTTGTCCGGCAGCCGGGGCAGGGACAGGGGCGCGGTATTGAATATTTCCATGGTATGACTCCTTTTATCAGTCCGCAGGGCGCATCCGCTTCAGCACCTCGATGTCGCCCTCCAGACAGCTGCTGGCGGCGCGGCTGATGTCGTAGGTACAGCCGCCCTTGTCGGGGCACAGGGGCAGGATCACCGCCTCGCCCAGCCGGTTCAGCGTCAGGTTGCGGGCGTAGAGGGCGCGGAACTCCGTCTCCAGCGCCAGCAGGATGTCCCGGGCGTTTTCCAGGCAGCACAGGCTCAGCTCCCACGCCGTTTTCTGATCCATGCCGGTGAACTCCGGCGCGGCGTAGGGCAGGATGCGGTTCACCGCCGGCTGCAATCCGCCGGGCAGACCTTCGCTGCGGCGGACGGTGTCGCCGCCGATGAAGGGATACAGCGTGGACTCCACGAACCTGAGGCGCAGGTTGGGCAGGTAGTAAATGGCGTCGGCCTCATAGCCCAGCTGCTCCATCAGGTCGCGGCCCATGCCGGTGAGATAGCCCACCAGCACCATGTCCACGGGCGTGTGAGTCTCCGCCAGCAGCGGCGCGATGCGCCGGATGCGCTTGCCGTCGTGGAGCATATCGTCCACTAAGATGACGGGCCGGTCGAAGGCGTGGATGGTGCGTACCTGATCGGGCAGGGGGGAGTAGTCCGGGTAGGCCTCGATGGAGTAGGCGCTGAGATCCGGCTCGTAGACCTTGTCGGTGCGCAGCGTCTTGGTGACGGTGTTGGGCACGGCCACGCCCCGGAGGATCTTGCCGTAGGGCACGCAGATGTCCGGGCCGAGCACCCGGGGCGTCACCGGGTCGGCGGGGACGCCGTTCCGGGCGGTGATGTGCTGGAGCAGCCGGTGGTAGATGACCCCCGCCGACAGGCTCAGCACCAGCGAGCCGGGCTGGAGGCGGGTCAGGGACGCTTGCAGCCGCCGGTGGGCATTGCCGATGGCGGCCAGCACACGGGGGGAGGTGCTGAAGGGCGCTTTGATGGCGGTGTCCACGTTGCGGCTGAGGACGATGGGGCAGCGCATATCCACCGCCAGCGTGTCGCTGCCCTCGGCTATGGGCAGGAAGCCCTGGAGAAGCAGGATCTGGCGGCCGTAGCCGGAGGCCGCGCCCTCCAGAGGGCAGTACAGGCCGTAGGTGTACTCCCGGCTCAGGGCCAACGTCAGCACCTCCGTTACCAGCAGCTGGCACAGGTCGTTCTGCCGTTCGCCCCGGGGGACGAACAGACCGCTGAGGAGTAGCGCCCGGCCGCCGGCGTTCTGCCGCACCAGTGCCGACAGGGCGGGGTCGCCCAGCCGGGCGAACAGATGCTGGCTGTCCAAACAGCGGTAGGACGCCGCGCCCAGCACCGTGCCGTCGGCGTCGCGGCAGACCATCACGTCGTCGCCGCAGCGCTGCAGAAGCTCCGTCAGGCTCTCCGCCGTGGCGCGGGGCAGCATGGTGCGCAGGAAGGCGGCCGTCTCCCGGATGTCGGCGGGGAGGAAGGACAGGTCCTCCGTCCGAAGGACGGGCTTGTCCTGAGGCTCGCGGAGATACAGACCCTGACGGTAGATGAACTCCTGCACCGTGGGGTCGATGAGGTTGGACACGTCGCGGTTGGCATCCACCGCCTCGCGAATGCGGGTGGAGCTGATCTCCTCCAGCTGGGGCGGCAGCGTCAGCTCCACCACGTGCCCGGTGATGCAGGAGTAGTCGGCCTGCACCGCGTCCGGCTCGGTGCGGCGGAAGATGACGTGGTCGAAGGTATGGATGGAATCCGCCTGGGGCGGCTTTTGGTAGGACGAGGCGTGGGCCACCACGTCGCTGCCCACCACGATGGACACGCTGCGGCCCGGGAAGGACTGGCGCAGCTGGCGCAGGTTCTCCGGGTTGGCGATATTCACCGGGAAGTCCTCGGGGAAGATGTGGACGTGGAACTCGTCCGCCACGGACATGGACACGATGCGGCGGCGGACGCGGTAGGGCTGGGTGCGCTTGGACCAGGAGAATTCGTCGATGGCCAGCAGCACCTCAAAGCCCAGGTCGCGGATGGCCCGGACGATGCCCTTGTGGGACAGGGTGAAGGGGTCAAACGTACCGGGGAAGAAGGCCACGGGCCGGGGCGGGCCGAAGTCGAACCCGCCATGGAACAGCCGCTCCTCGGTGATGAAGCGGTACAGCTTGCCCAGCATGAAGGCCCGGTAGTAGAACGTCAGCTCCCGGTCGGGGGTCTCGTAATGGGCGGCCAGCAGCTTTCGCTCCGTCAGCAGGAAGGCGCGGCGCTTCTCGTGGCGGCTCAGCTCCTGCGAGCCGAACACATGGCGGCCCAGCACGAACATGGCCTCCTGCCGGGTGGCGTCGTCAATGCCGCACAGGCCGCGCATCAGCATACCCAGCAGCCGCTCACGGCGGCGGCGGTAGGCCTCGTCCGTCTCCGGGAAACGGGCGCGGTAGACGTCGTACTCCTCGTAGATGACGCCCACCGTGTCCAGCACGGAGGCGGTGACGCGGCTGTCGGAGGAGCTGAGATTCACATGGAGGTCGTCCAGCACCTCGTTCAGCTCCGCCGGCGGCAGCCACAGGGCGAAGCGTCCCAGGTAGTCGGGGATATATTTTGTGAACTCCTGCTGGCCCAGCTCCAGGCCGCGGCACAGCTCCACCGCCACCTCGTTGCGCTGGTCGGCGGTGAGCCGGGGGGCAAGCTCCAGCAGGGCGCTGCCGGCGCTGTGGCGCACCGTCACCCGGTCGCTGACCTTGATGAGGTTGGACAGGTGGGTGGCGATGTGCAGCGCCGGGCTTTTCCCGCTGCGGGCAAAGTCGGTGAGCAGGCGCAGGTTGGCCTGCTTGGTGATCCAGGGGGTAGCGGTCTTGAGGTTGTCCAGAAAGATCTCGGACACCACATCCTCCGGCAGCAGCAGCGGCCCGCCGCCGGACAGCAGGTCGTCCCGCAGCCAGCGCAGGGTGGCGCTGTCATCGCAGTGGACGGCGGCGATGGCCTCCAGCGGGCTGGGCAGCGCCGGGTACAGCCGGTGCAGCCGGTCCAGCAGCAGCACGGCGGCCAGCCGCACCGTCAGATCCTCCCGGCGGCACATGAACACCGCGAAATCGCACAGCTCCCGGGCGTGGACGGGGGAGAGGGCGGCGTCCGGCAAGGCCGCCGCCGTGTCCAGCAGCTGGAAGGCCACGCCGTCCTCCGTGTCCTCCGGACGGCGGTAGTAGGCGAACACCGGGGCGAGGAAGTGCTCCTCCCGCCCGGGGGCGTGGCTCAGAAGCGAGCTGACGGCGAATTTCAGGGCGTAGCTGATCCAGCGGCGGTGCTGGGGCATCAGCTTATGGTCGGGATAGAGCATCTTGTCCAGATACAGCCTCCACTGGTCCACATCGGTGGCGGACCGGGGGTCGGGGCGGCTGCCCTGGGGGCGCTCCTTGGCGTAGCCGGCATGGAAGCCGGCGATGATCTCGCCCAGCAGCGCCGCCGCCTGACGGCGTATGTCACCCTCGCGGTGCATCAGCAGCTCGTAGAGGAACGTCAGCGTCAGCAGCTTCTGGGGAATGTGCAGGTAGAGGGAGTAGCTCTCGAATACGCTGAGGTAGGCGCGCAGACGCCGCCAGTTCGTCTCGCCCCGGGCCAGCTCCAGCAGCCGGGCGAAGCTCCGCTGGCCGGTGAGCCGGGCCATCAGCTCCATGTTGTGGAACACGCAGCGCATGGTCAGAGCGTGGAGCGCCTCGTCGTCGGTCATCAGCGCGGCGTGCTTTTCCGGCAGGGGGGCGGTGTCACCGCCGCGGAGCGTCACGTCCACGCCCCGGTCGATCATGTAGCGCTCAAAGTCCTGTAGCCGGGCGTAGACCCGGGTGTAGCGCTTCTTCTTCTCATCGTCCACGTCGTCCAGCTTGGACAGGATCACCTGAAACGATTCGTCCAGGGACGAGATGCGGGTGATCTCCCGGCCCTGGTCGTCGTGGAGCTGCTTCACCCGGAAGTCGGCGTAAATCAGCAGCAGCGCCTCCACGGACAGGTAGTCCGGCTCTAAGTCCCATACGGAGTGGTTGGCGGCGATGTGGCCGATGTCCGTCATGCGGCGGCGCCGGAACCACAGGTCGGTGTAGTAATAGTGCAGGTAGGGCACGCGCTCGCCGGGCCTGCAGCCGAACTTGCCGATGTCGTGACCGGCGGCCGCGCCGGACACCAGTGCCAGGTCCACCGCCGTGCCGCTGCGGTGCAGGGCGCGGGCCGCCGTCAGGGCCACATGGTGTACCCCGGCGATATGCTCCAGCGTGCGGAAGGGCGTCACCTCCAGCCCCAGGCGCATCAGCTCGTAGACGTACTCCCGCTTCCACTGGCGCAGAAATTTGGCGTAGGACGGGGCGCAGGCGCTGTCCGCCAGCTCCGCCTCCGTGAGGAAATCAAAGGTGTAGGCCGGGTCGTGGGGCAGCAGCTCGCCCTCGGCGGCGAACAGCACCTGCAAGACCGACAGGAAGAACACAGCGCCGGGGGCGCAGGGCTCGTCCTGCTCCCGCTCCGGGTACAGGAGACGCCGGGCGAAGTCGTAGGTATAGGCCAGCCAACCCTCTGCCGGGTCGCTGGGGCAGAGCAGAGAAAGCTCAGGACGGCACAGCTCCAGCACGTCGGCGCAGCGCAGCCGCGTGCCGTTGAACAGCGGCGCGAACCGCTGCATATAGCTGTCCCCCTCCGGCCGGGCCAGCAGCTGCTCCCGGCCGGCCAGCCAGTCGGCGGCGCTGCGGTCCGCCAGTCGGCGGCGCAGGGCCAGGTCCATTTGCCGTATGCGTTTCTTGTTCATGGCTCACACCTCTTTTTTCTGATAACCCAGGGCGGCGGACAGCATCTCGCCGGCGGACACCACCTGGCGCACCGCCTGGCGGAATTCGTCGGACCGGGTGCTGCGGAACATCCCCACCACGCCCACGGCGCAGCGCACCGCGCCGTCCACGCTGTGTACCGGCGCGGAGATGGAGCGCAGGCCGATGCGGTATTCGCCGTCCTCGACGGCGTAGCCCTGCTGCCGCACCTGCTCCAGCGCGGCCAGCAGCGCTTCCGGGTCGGTGATGGTGTGGGGCGTCCAGGCCGTCAGCGGCTGGCGGCCCAGCAGGGCCAGCACCTGGGAGCGGGACATGGAGGCCAAAAAGACCTTGCCCTGGGACGTGCAGTACACGGGCAGCCGCCCGCCCACGTCAGACACCACCCGCAGGGCGCTGGCGCTCTCCACCTGGTCGATGGTGATGATGTGGCCGCCCTCGTGGACGGACAGCACCGCCGAGGACTGGGTCTGGGCGGCCAAATGCTCCAGGAACGGCCGGGCCGCACCCGTGATCTCCCAGCCGCGGCTGACGCGACAGCCGAACTCGAACAGCCGCAGGCCCAGGGCGTAGCGTCCGTCCGCCGTCTGGGTCACGGCGTCGTACTGCCGCAGTGTGTTCAAAAGGCCGAAGGCCGTGGTCTTGGGCAGGCCGGCCTGACGGGCCAGCTCCGTCAGCGTCAGGGGCTGGGCGCTGTCGCTCAGCCGCTGCAAAAGCTCCATCGCCTTGGCCACGGAGCGCACGATGCTGCTCTCTGCCATGGGTATCCACCTCCCGGAGAAGCTACAGATACCTAATAATAAAACGCGGGGCGCGGTGCTGTCAATATTCTGCGCCGTTTTGCGCCGCTTTTGTCACCGGATTGTCTCCTTTTTTTAGGCAGTCCTTAAGCTCTCGTTTACAATTTGTTCACGAATAGACGGCGCTTGTCATGCTATGATAGGAGAGATAAGGCGGCGATTTTTGGCAGGAATACGGAACGTTTTTCCTCGCCGCGCCGTCTATATAGGCAAGCACATGACCGCGCACCCCCGGAACAGGCGCGGTGAGAAATGGCGAAAAAGGAGAAAAGACATGAAAAAAGCTGCATTTTTGCTGGCACTGGTGATGCTTCTGGGTCTGCTGCCCGGGTGCAGCCAGGCGGAGGGCGAGGCCTCGGTCCAGTCGGTATCCATGATCTGCGGGCTGGGCTCTGTGGGCCTGGCGGACCGCTTTGCCGGCATCGTCAGCCCCCTGGGCGAGACGAAGATCAAGAAGGACGACTCCCTGAGCGTGGACACCATCAAGGTGAAGGTGGGCGACGCGGTGAAGGTGGGCGACGTGCTGTTCGTCTACGATCTGAGCGAGCTCCAGCGCAATCTGGAGCAGGCCCAGCTGGAGCTGGAGCAGCAGCAGAACAAGCTCGAGAACCGGGAGAGCGAAAAGGCCGACCTGGAAAAGCAGCGCGATCAGACCTCCGACGACAATGCCCGCCGGGAGTATACCCTCCAGATCCGGGAGGCCAACGTGGATATCCTGACCTTCAAGAGCAATATCTCCTCCAAGAAGAAGGAGATCGAGAAGGTGCAGAGCAACCTGAAGAACGCCGCCGTTAAGTCCGAGGTGGACGGAGAGGTGCAGGCCATCAACGAAAGCGGCGGCACGGACAACAACGGCAACGCCCTGCCCTTCATGACCATCGTGGAGACCGGCGGCTTCCGGGTCAAGGGCTACGTCAACGAGAACAACGCCTCGGCCCTGCGGGAGGGGACGGATGTCATCATTCGTTCCCGCGTCAGCGACCAGACGTGGAAGGGCAGCATCGAGACGGTGGACTGGAACAACCCCGCCAAGCAGCAGAGCTATTATGACAGCGACACCAGCCTGTCCAGCAAATACCCGTTCTATGTGGCGCTGGACACCAGTGACGGACTGCTGCTGGGGCAGCACGTCTATATCGAGCCGGACTACGGCCAGGACGCGGAGCAGGACGCCAGCGCCATCAACCTGCCGTCCTACTTTGTCAACGACCCGGACGGCAAGCCCTGGGTGTGGGCGCAGAGCAGCAAGGGCAAGCTGGAAAAGCGCGACCTGAAGCTGGGCGAGTACAACGCCGACACGGATACATATCCCGTGCTGGACGGCCTGACGGCGGAGGACTACATCGCCTTCCCCGACGAGAGCCTGAAGGCCGGGATGACCTGCGTGACCTATGACGACGCCACCTTTGATCCCGGCACGAACGGCGGTGTGGACGGCGGCACGAACGGCGGTGTGGACGGCGGCATGATCGACGGCTCGGCGGACACCCCTACGGATGAGGGCGGCTACGTCGACGGCGGCCAGCGCGTCGATGGCGACGACAGCGGCGTAGTCACCATGCCGGCTGTGGAGGGCTGACTATGATCCTTGAAATGCGTGACATCTGCAAGGACTACCCCATGGGCAAATCCGTGAACCACATCCTGAAGAACATCAATCTGGATGTGGAGGAGGGGGAGTACCTGGCCATCATGGGTCCTTCCGGCAGCGGAAAGACCACGCTGATGAACCTGATCGGGTGTCTGGACGTGCCCACCAGCGGCAGCTATCTGCTGGGCGGGCGGGACGTGACCACCTGCAACGGCAAGCAGCTGGCGGAGGTGCGGAACAAGGAGATCGGCTTCGTGTTCCAGAGCTTCAACCTGCTGCCCAAGCTGACGGCGCTGGAGAACGTGGCGCTGCCCCTGCTGTACGGCGGGGTGAAGAAGGCGGAGCGGCTGGAGCGCGCCCGCGCCGCGCTGGACACGGTGGGACTTTCCGACCGGGTGGAGCACCGCCCCGACCAGCTGTCCGGCGGACAGTGCCAGCGCGTGGCCATCGCCCGCGCCATCGTGGGCAAGCCCAAGCTGCTGCTGGCGGATGAGCCTACCGGCGCGCTGGACAGCGCCAGCGGCACGGCGGTGATGGAGCTGTTCCAGCAGCTGCATCAGAGCGGCTCCACCATCATCATGATCACCCATGACCGTTCCATCGCCAAGCACGCCGCCAAGCTGATGACCATTCGGGACGGCGTGCTGTCGGGAGGTGACGACTATGAGTGAGAAGCTGAACCTGCGGGAAAAGCTGCATATCGGTGAAAAGCGCACCGGCGGCGAAAAGCCCCGCATGAGCAAAAAGCTGAAAAAGGGCATCATCACCGCCGCCTGCGCGGTGGGCGTGTGCGGCGCGGTGTGGGGCGGACTGACCATCGCCCGGAACGCCCAGCGCAGTGACGTGAACGTGTACTCCGTCAACGATTTCTGCATGACCAACTACTGGGGCGACACGTCCAACACCAGCGGCATGGTGACAACGGATAAGATACAGAAGGTGTTCCTCTCCTCCAGCCAGACCGTCAACAAGGTATGGGTGGCCGAGGGCGACACGGTGCGCAAGGGCGACAAGCTCATCAGCTACGACTCCACGCTGACCCAGGCCGCCGTGGAGCAGGCGAAGATCGAGTACGACCGGCGGGACGAGAATCTGACCACCGCCAAGAACGAGCTGGAGTACCTGAAAAAGGCCAAGAACAAGGAGACGCTGAAGCAGGAGCTGGATAAGCTGACTGCCGAGCTGGACGCCCTGAAGAAGAAATACGACGAAGACCCCGCCCACCCCTACGACGGCGACGCGCCGGTGACGGAGGGGAAGATGGACTACCAAAAGACCATGACCGTCAAGGGCGCGGACGGCAGCGACCAGACGGTGAACGTCCTGTATTACAGCTGGCTGTCCACCTCCCGGCTCAACGACAGCAAGGTGACGGAGATCCTGACGAAGCTGGCCACCCTCCGCGCCGACAAGGATCCCCCCTCCCTGGACACCTATGTGGTGCTGGTGCAGCGCTACGAGGACAAGGTGGGCGGCTATGTGGACAACACGGTGGGTCTGGTCATTACCGAGACGTATACCGCCGGTGACGACACCGCCGTGCCGGGGAGCCGGAGCGTCTCCTTCTCCGTCCGCAGCGATCTGCCGGAGTTCGAGGACACCGAGCGCAAGTACGATGACGCGGCCATCAAGAGGCTCCAGCAGAAGATCAATCTGGCCAACATGTATCTGGAAAACTCCATGGAGCAGAAGGATCTGGCCAAGGCCATCGTGGACAAGGCGCAGGAGGTCAAGGAAAAAGAGGTCAACCAGCGGCTGGCAAAGCTGTCGCTGGACAAAAAGATCAAGGAGCTGGGCGACGGCAACGTGTATGCGGAGTTCGACGGCACCGTGAAGGCCGTCCGGAATGCCGACGAAGCCTATAACAACAGCGAGGCGGTCATTGAGCTGTCCGGCGGCGGCGGGTACTACGTTACCGGCACCCTCAGCGAGATGGAGCTGGGCAGCGTAAAGGTGGGCGATACCGTGTCCATCAGCAGCTGGATGACCGGCGCAGCCTGCGAGGGCACCATCGTGTCCATCGACGATTACCCCACCACCAGCGGCAACAGCTGGGGCGACGGCAACAGAAACGTGTCCTACTACCCCTTCAAGGTGTTCGTGGAGGAGGATGCCAGCCTGCAGGCCAACGACTATGTGGATATCCAGTACCAGAAGGCCGGCACGCAGGAGCAGGGCAACAGCCTGTATCTGCAAAGCTGGTTCATCCGCACCGACAACGGCAAGAGCTACGTCATGGCGCGGGGCGAGGACGGCCGTCTGGAGCAGCGCTGGGTGCAGACCGGCCGCGACCTGTGGGGCAGCTATACCCAGATACGCGGCGGCCTGACCACGGAGGATTACGTGGCGTTCCCCTACGGGCGCGATGTGGTGGAGGGCGCCCGGACGGTGGAGGCCGCCCCCGACCAGCTGTACAACTACGGAATGTAAGGGAGGCGGGATATCATGTTGGAAAATATTAATCTCGCCCTCCAGGGCGTTTGGAGCCACAAGCTGCGGTCGTTCCTGACCATGCTGGGCATCATCATCGGCATCGCAGCCATCATCACCATCGTGTCCACCATTCAGGGCACCAACGAGCAGATCAAGCAGAACCTCATCGGCGCGGGCAACAACGTGGTGCGCGTCACCATCAGCGCCACGGACAGCCAGAACTACTTCGACCTGAACTACTCCGCCCTGCCGGAGGGCATCGACCCCGTCACCGGCGACATGCGGGATGAGATGGAGAAGCTGGGCGGCGTGTCGCTGGTGAGCATGTACCACGTGCGCCAGTGGTGCGACAACGTGTACGTGGGCAACAGCGCCTTCAGCGGCTCCCTGTACGGCGTGGACGACCACTATCTCACCGCCGTGGATTACGCCGTGAACTACGGCCGCGCCTTTACGGACGCGGACTTTACCCAGCGGCGCTGCGTGGCGCTGATCGACACCAAGTCGGCGCAGTCCCTGTTCCAGGGCGAGAACCCCATCGGCGGCACCATCGAGATACAGGGCGAGCCGTTCACCGTGGTGGGCGTGGTGTCCTCCCGTTCCAGCTCCGGCCCCGTGATCAACAGCTTCCAGGACTACCAGATGTACGCCGGCAGCACGGCGGGCACCATCTTCATCCCGGACGTGTGCTGGTCTGTGCCCTATCGGTACGACGAGCCGCAGTACGCCGCCGTCCGCGCCACCAGCACCAACGATATGACCGCCGCCGGTGACAATGTGGCCAAGTACCTGAATGAGAACGCCATCCGCACCACGAAGTACAAGTACGAGTCCAAGGACCTCCTCCAGCAGGCCAGCGATCTGCAGAGCCTGTCGGAGAGCACCAACAAGCAGTTGATCTGGATCGCGGCTATCTCGCTGGTAGTGGGCGGCATCGGCGTGATGAACATCATGCTGGTGTCCGTCACCGAGCGCACCCGCGAGATCGGATTGAAGATCGCCATCGGCGCGCAGCAGAGCCGCATCCTCTGGCAGTTCCTGACGGAGGCGGCGGTGCTGACCAGCATGGGCGGCATACTGGGCGTGGCTACGGGCATCGGCCTGGCGGAGATGATGTCCCACATCATGGGGACACCGGTGGCCATCAGCGTACCGGCGTGCATCATCGCCGTGGCCTTCTCCATGGTCATCGGCGTGGTGTTCGGCCTGGTGCCGGCCATGAAGGCATCGAAGCTGAACCCCATCGAAGCCCTGCGGAGAGAATGATACGCAGAAAGAAAAGACCGGCTTTCGCCGGTCTTTTTCTCTGTCTGCTCCCGACGAAGACACAGCGAAAGCAGAAAACAGCCCCCGGCAGGGGGCTGTTTCTTTATTTACTGCGGCAGCTCGCCGGGGGCGACCAGGATGATCTTGTCGGCCCGGTCATAGTCGCTGTACGCCTCCTTGGTGCTGCGGAGGAGCGTACCGTCGCCGGCGTAGACGTTGCGGTAGGTCTGGACGGCGTAGCCGTTGTGGCCGTACTGCTCCACCTCGCTGGTGCCGGGGGCGATGCGCTCGGACTCCTGATAGACCGTCTTGCGCTCGGAGTAGGAGAGGAACTGGTTGGTCATCTCCACATAGTGGTCGTCGGTCTTGGTGCCCAGCAGGGTGATGGTCAACTGGTTGGTCTCGTCGTTGTAGCTGGTGGTGATCTTGATGGGGTAGTTGGTGCTGTTGCGGAAGGCAAAGTCCGGGCCGCCCCAGCTGACCGTGGCATCACAGCCCGTGACGGGCATATAGCCGGGGTCGAACATATGGGCGTAGCGCAGGACGATCTGCAGGTCCGCCATGAGGGCGGAGTAGTACAGCGTGGAGGATACCTGGCAGATACCGCCGCCGATGGAGGTAACGGTCTTGCCGCCGGAGTAGGCGGCGGCGGGCTGGAAGCCCCGGGCCTCGGTGCGCTGGCCCACAGTGGCGTTGTACCAGAACTCCTCGCCGGGGTTATAGATACGGCCGTTGATGGCGGCGGAAGCCAGCTTGATGTTCTGGCGGCGGCCCCAGGGGCCGGCACAGGTGGTCGTGCACGTGCCGATCACGTCCCGGAACATGGCCTGCTCCAGCTCCTCGGTGGCGGCGGGCGGGAACTGCACCTGGGCGTCAGCCAGGAATTCCTCGCCCGGCTGGGCGGCGTCCAGTTGCTTTTGCACCGTCTCCACATCGAACTGTACGCCCACGCGGGACTGGGTGGGCTTGCCGGTGGATTTGTCGCAGATGGCGGCGGCCATGGTGCCGGCGATCTCGTCGTGGAGCGCCTGCACGTCCATGGGCGCGGCGGTGTGGGCCGCGAACACACATTCCACGGACCGGGCTGCCGCGGACAGGTCGCGGCTCTCGAAGCGCTGCGCCAACTCGGCGCGCAGCGCCGCCGCGTCCAGCTTCTCGCCGTCCTGCGGCTTGGTGATGTACAGGCCCTCACCCTCCGCCAGCCGGTAGCCGCCGTCCGTTACGGTGCAGCCCACGGTGTCGGACAGCTGTTCACAGGCGGCGGTAAGCTTCGCCTCGTCCACGTCCAGCTGGGGCGTGACATCCACGGCCCTGAACCAGCTCTCGATAAAGCGCCAGCCGCCGCGGAGGAACGCGGTCACATCGCTGCCCCAGCCCCGGTCCTGCACGTCGCAGCCGGCAGCCTTGGAGACATAGACGGGCAGAACGGTGACGCCCAGGTCGGAAAGGGTGGTGCTGCCGATCTCCTGCCCGTCATGGGTCAGGCGGATGGTCATGCCGTCCAGCAGGGCACTCCCCTGCTCCGTCCAGCGCTGCTCGGCCTCCTGCGCCGACAGGCCGGACATATCCATGCCCAGCACGGAGGTGTTGGGAAACGCCGTGTGGGAATACAGCGCGTTGGCGGCCACACAGCAGCCCGCGTAGGCCAGCACCAGCACCGCCGCGGCGATGCCGATGATCAGTCCGGCTCTTTTGCCGGGGGTCTTGGGAGGCTTTTCTTCCGGGGCCGCGCGCTTGCCGGCCGTCTCCGGCGCGGGATCGGCGGTAACAGAGGACATATTCAACTCGTCGCTCATGGTGTCCCCTCCTTTGTATCATCAGGTTTGGGCAATACCGGCAAAATGCCGTGCCGTTACTGCATTGTATCACGGTTTGTCAAGGAATGGGTTACAAAAGCGTTACGACACCTCTTTCTGCGGCTTTGCGCGGGGGATGGTGACGGTGATACAGATGGTGTCCTCCGTATCCCGGCGGGAGACTTTGGCGCCGACGCCGGCGGTCTGCATGAGCCTGACGCCCCGGTCCACGCTGTTGAGAAACAGCCGGACGTCCTTGATGATATACGCGCTGCGGCGGCGGGGCTGCGTCGTCTGGTTTTGCGCGACCAGACGGTCTATGTAACCTTCGGCATCGGCGACGTTCAGCTGGTTTTTGCCGATGTGTTCGACGGCGGCAAGACGCTGCTCCGGGTCCTCCAGACGCAGGAGGGCACGGGCGTGGCGCTCGGTCAGGCCGTAGCGGTGCAGAGCCTCCGCCACCGGCTCCTCCAACCGGAGCAGACGCAGCTTGTTGGCCACGGCGGACTGGCTGCGGCCCAGCCTTTCCGCCGCCTGCTGCTGACTGAGCCCGTAGCGGCGGAGCAGGCGGGCGATGGCGGCCGCCTCCTCCATGTAGTCCAGGTCGCGGCGCTGGAGGTTCTCGATCAGGGCCAGCAGGGCGGCGTCCTCCTCATCCACCCGGGCCAGCAGACAGGGCACCTGCCGCAGCCCGGCGATCCGCGCCGCCCGCCAGCGGCGCTCGCCGGCCACCAGCTCGTAGACTGCGCCCTGCTGCCGGACGGTGAGCGGCTGCAGAATGCCGTAGGCGGCGATGCTGGCCGCCAGCTCCTGCAAACTCTCCGAGTCGAACCGGCGGCGGGGCTGCTGGGGATTGGGACGGATATCGTTGATGGGTATGTATCGCACACGGGCAGAGAGGAAATCGGTCTTCTGGTCTTTTTTCATGGCGGTCGCCTCCTTTTTTCGCCTATTGTACGGCGGGAGGCCTGTCGAAAGCGGGCGAAGACCGTCGGGAAATAAAAAAATGCACCCGCCCCTGTCGGGACGGGTGCGGCGGTCACTGCTTTGTGCGGATATCCTCGCCGAAGAAGGGCAGGATCTGGTAGGCACCCTCGATACGGGAGAGGATGGGCGCGCCGTAGCGATGGCCCAGCTCCTCCGGGGCCAGGTTGGTGCTGATGATGGTGGACCTGCCGGAGAGCATACGGCCGTTGACGATCTGATAGAGGGCGCTCTGGACAAAGGCGGTGGTCATCTCGGTGCCCAGGTCATCCAGGATCAGCAGGTCGCAGCTCTCGCAGCGGCGGACGTCGGCATCGCTGACCTCGTCGGGGCGGAATTTGGCGTCCTCATAGCGGGAGAAAACGCTGATCGCGGTGTCGTAGACCACGGAGAAGCCGGCGTCGCTGACCTCCCGGGCGATGCAGGCGGAGAGGAACGTCTTGCCCAGGCCGGTGCCGCCGGAGAGCAGCAGGCTGCCGCTGCCCCGGGAGAACTGGCGGGCAAAGTCCCGGCAGACATCGAAGTTGCGCTCCATGTTGGCCCGGGGCGAAACGCCGTAGCTGTCCCACACGGCGCTGTCGTACAGGTCAAAGCGGAAGGTGTCGAACCGGGCCTCGCCCAGCGGCAGGAGCCGGGAGAGCTCCGCCAGCTGCTCGCGGGCATAGTATTGCTTCAGGCAGGCGCAGACGCCGGACCGGGTATAGCCGGTGTCGCCGCAGAGGGAGCAGGCGGGCTTGTCCTCCAGGTAGTCGGCGGGATAGCCCATGTCCTCCAACAGGGTGGCACGCTCGCGCTGCAGGGAGAGATTTTCGTCCCGCAGGACCCGCAGGGCGGGCAGCGGGTCCTCGCCCTTTTTGGCGGCGGCGGCCACGATGCGGCTCATGGTGGTGCGGAGGGTGCGGTCGATGTCCCGCAGGCGGGGCTGGCGGGCAAAGACCTCCCGGCGGCGCTGGTCCAGCTCGGCCTCCCGACGCTGGCGGGCCTGGTCAAAGCGGGCAATGGCCCGCTGCATGATGATACCGTCGTATGACATACTCTCACCTCTTGATATAGCGGCGCATCCAGGCGTCCTTGTCCCCGGCGGGGGCGGCGGACTTACCGGCGGCAGCGGGCCGCTTGCCGGCCGCCTCGCCCTCCTCTACCTGGTGGGGCGTGTGCCAGCCGGCGTCGTGCCAGCGGCGCAGGATGCCGTTAAGGTAGCGCCAGTTCAGGTCCTTCTTGTAGAACACCGTGCGCTCATAGGCCAGAGCCACCGTCTCCGGTGGGAAGCCCATGTCCATCCACTGGTCGATGTAGCGGCGTTCGGCCTCCACCGGCGGCCTGTTAAGAATTCGTAAATTCGACAAATAGGAAGTGTACTTCCTGTTACGCTCTGCCCATTTTTTCAGGTATACTGCAGCAGAATTCTGGTCAAATATGCCAAGCTGTGCCCAGCGATAGCCCTCTTTTTCCACCTGGCGCATGGTTGGTCGTCTGCCCTCGCCCCACTGGCTGCGTGCCCGTTCGACACAGTGGCACACCAGGAGATAGATCACGTCGGCGGGCATACCCAAATCGTCGTAAAGGCCGGCCAATATCTGCAAGTCGGCGGTGCGGAGTTTCTTGCCCAGCTGCTGCTCCGTCTGGGGCACCAGCAGGCGGAAGCCCTCGTTGTCCGTCAGCAGTCCGGCGATGTCCTGAGCGGTGTAGACCGGGCGTTCGTCCGCCGGATCGGGCGGTGCCTGGCGGGCCGGTCGAGGCAGCAGGTCCAGGTCCTGAAGGACCTTCTCCGCCGCGTCGATCCGCAGGCGGCTGATGGGCAGGACTTTTTCCAGCTCCTCCGGTGTGACGCCCCGGCCGAAGCGGCGCAGGGCCAGATACAGCAGGGCGGCGTCGCCCTGCCCGCTTTGCAGCAGCTTGTCGGCCGCATCGGCGGGCAGCGTCAGCTGCTCCTGCCTGTTCCGAAGTATATAGCCGTCCATGGCGATGACCTCCCCTCTCATTCGTGCTCTCCATTCTACACGAAAAAGGGGTCGGCGTAAAGCGGGGCGGGACAACTTTTTACAAATTTCCGCTTTTCGCCAAAATAGACTTTTCTCCGGCGGGTTTTGTGGTATAATGCTATTTGTATAAGTATATATACCCAACGAAATGAAGTAAGGAGGGTTTTGGCATGGCGAACCGGGTAACGATGTCTATCTGCGGCACGGAGTATATCCTCGTAGCGGAGGAGGACGCCGCCTACATGGAGAAGATCGGCAACATGGTGGATGCGGAGATGCAGAAGCTGATGGACAGCGCCCACATGAGCCGTGACGCGGCGGCGGTGCTGGCGGCGGTCAATCTGGCGGACCAGCTCACCAAGGCGCAGGAGGGCGCGGAAAATCTGCGCCGGCAGGTGAAGACATATCTGGACGAGGCCAGCCGCGCCAAGAACGAGGCGGCGGAGCTGCGCCGGAAGCTGCAGAACGCCCAGAACCAGAATAACCGCCGGTGATGATGGAGCTTTTGGCCCCCGCGGGGGGATATGAGGCACTGACCGCCGCGGTGCAGAACGGCGCGGACGCGGTGTATATGGGCTTTGGCGCGTTCAACGCGCGGCGAAGCGCGAAAAACTTTACCGACGAGGAATTCGCGTCGGCGGTGCGGTATTGCCATCTGCGGGGCGTGCGGGTCTTTTTGACCCTGAACACCCTGCTGACCGACCGGGAGCTGCCCGGGGCGGCCGCGGCGCTGCGGAAGGCCAGCGCCATGGGCGTGGACGCGGTGCTGGTGCAGGACTGGGGCCTGCTGACCCTGGCAAAGGAGATCGTGCCGGATCTGCCTCTTCACGCCAGCACGCAGATGAGCCTGTTCACGCTGGGCGGCGCCAATGCGGCCGCGGCGTTGGGCATGGAGCGCGTGGTGCTGGCCCGGGAGCTGGACCGGGACGAGGTACGGGAGATCTGCGCCGGCTGCGGCGCGGAGATCGAGGTGTTCGGCCACGGGGCGCTGTGTATGTGCTACTCCGGCCAGTGCGAGATGAGCGCCG
>ERZ825137.2798-NODE-2798-length-19577-cov-3.650907_pt1 | contig 19577 bp, 18 predicted proteins | sample MGYA00519873_ERZ825137 | MGnify/ENA primary metagenome ERZ825137 (study PRJEB31778, sample SAMEA3449190) | human gut metagenome | biome: human gut; feature: human-associated habitat; material: faeces | place: United Kingdom | collected 2010/2012 ...
CATCCACATAGGGCATCAGCTCGGTCATGACCTTGCAGGCCTCTTCCCGGGACCAGAGCTTCTTGCGGTAGTTCAGGTCGCAGCTGACGGTGACACCGTGGGCCTTTGCAGCCTTGCAGGCATCCAGGCAGGCCTGGACCATGTTCTCGCTGAGGGCGGGGGTGATGCCTGTGAAGTGGAACCACTCCGCGCCGTCAAAAATGGTGTCCCAATCAAAATCGGAGGGAGCCGCAGTGGCAATAGAGGAGTCGGCCCGGTCATAGATGACCTTGGAGGGCCGCTGGGAAGCGCCCTTCTCTACGTAGAACAGGCCCAGACGCTTGCCGCCTCTGGCGATAAACTTGGTACCGACGCCATAGCGGCGCATTTCGTTGATGACGCAGTTGCCGACCTCGTGGCTGGGGACCTTGGTGACAAAGGCGGCATCCAGGCCATAGTTGGCCAGGGAGACGGCCACGTTGGCCTCACCGCCGGCCAGAGAGGCCTCAAACTTGGTTGCCTGCACAATGCGAAGGTAGCCCTCCGGATTGAACCGGAACATGATCTCGCCGAATGTTACGAATCTGCCCATAAAGAACCTCCTGAATTACTTGTTGATGTTTTCTACGAATTTCCGGGCTTCCGCAGTGATCAGATCATACCGCTCCTGGGCAACCCAATTCTTGTTGACAAGGCATCCGCCCACGCCTACGCCATAGGCGCCTGCCTTCATAAAGTCGGCGCAGTTATCCGCGTTTACGCCGCCGACGGCCAGGAAGCGGATGTGGCTCAGAGGTGCGCACAGTGCCTTCAGATAGGCGGGGGCACCCTCAATGCAGGGGAAGAGCTTGACGAAATCGGCGCCGGCATTGTGGGCCTTTTTCGCTTCGGTGGCGGTATAAGCGCCGGGCAGGCTGACCATGCCGAGCTCAACGGTGCGGCGGATAACGTCCTCATCGGTGTCGGGGGAGACGATATAGGCTGCGCCCGCCTCCTTGGCGGCCTCTACCAGGGCAACGCTGGTGACGGTGCCCGCGCCGATGAGCATCTTATCGCCCATGAGCGCAATGGATTTGCGGATGGCGTTCTGGGTATTGACAAAGGATGCGGGATCTTTCTGGTTGAAGGTGACTTCCATCAGGTGAATGCCGCCGTCGTACAGAGCCTGGGCGATCTTGGGAACCTTGTCTTCATCGGCTCCCCGGACGATTGCGATGATTTTGTGCTCAAGAATTGCCTGAATAACTTGCTCGCGCATGATACACGCCTCCATTAAAGTTTCATAATATGAAATATTTGGCTCACATCGTGAAACTATTATAAAACAGGGGGCCGAGAAATGTCAAGAGGGAGGAGGAAAAATTGCAAAAAAATATTTCAGAAACATCTCGCTTAATTCGGCGGCATATGTTATACTTATTTCGAAATTATGAATAAAGGTGCGATAACATGGAACAGTATTCGATCCAGTCTGTGGACCGGGCATTCCAGCTGCTGGAAACCATTTCCCTGCATCCCCAGGGCCTCTCCCTATCGGAGCTGGTGGCGCAGACGCAGCTGAACAAGAGCACGGCGTACCGGCTGCTTGCCTCTCTGATCGCCCATGGTTATGTGATCAAGGACAGCCGGAGCAATACCTATCACATCTCCCTGAAGCTCTATGAGATCGGGTGCCGGACGGTAAACGCCAATGGCTTCCTTCCGGTGGTGGAGCCGGTGCTGCGGGAGCTGGCGGTGCAGACCAATGAGGCGATCCACTTTGTGCTGCGGGAGGAAAACTCCGTTGTTTACCTGTACAAAGAGGAGCCGGTGCAGAGCGTGATACATATGGCTTCCCGTATCGGCCTGCGCAACCCGATGTACTGCACGGGCGTCGGAAAGGCCATTCTTGCCTTCCTTCCGGAGGAGGAGCAGAGGCTGATCGCCCAGACCACCCGCTACCAGGCCTTCACAGACCATACGCTGTGTACGCCGGAGGCACTGCTGGAGGACCTGGAACGGACCCGCCGGAGGGGCTACGCCATAGACGACCAGGAGCATGAGCTGGGCATCCGCTGCGTTGCGGCCCCCATCAAAAACGACCAGGGGAATGCCTATGCCGCCATCAGCCTGTCCGCCCCAACCACCCGGCTGGGGGAGGAGCGGATCCCGCTGCTTGCGCGCCAGATCACCGACGCGGCGGCGCAGATTTCCCTGCTGCTGAATGGGCCCAAAGAGGGCTGCGGAGCGAAATAAACGGGGGATTATTGAAACTCCACAAAATTGGCACGCCGAATTTTGACAAAAAGCAGAAAGTTCACGGGACTATTGACATTGAATTTAACGAGTGATATATTACAGACACAAAGGAACGGAGAAAACACAATGCAGAGCAAAGCAGAAGAGGCCTATGAAATCATCAAGCGGAAGATCATCATGCTGGAGATGCGCCCCACTTCGGATATTTCCGAGGAGACCCTGATCCAGGAGCTGAACATCAGCCGCACGCCCATCCGTGAAGCAATCCAGCGCCTGGCAAAGGACCGGTTTGTGATCATCTATCCGCGAAAGGGGACCATTGTTTCCGATGTTTCCCTGGACCTGTTTAACTGTGTCTATGAGGTACGCCTGCTGAACGAGCCCTATATGGCCCGGCAGACCGTGGGGCAGACCACGGACGAGTGGATCTGGAAGATGAAGAGTGAATTCCAGTCCTTCCGGCCGGAATCCTACGATGTGATGAAGTACATCGACCTGGACTACAAGCTGCACAATGAGCTCACCAGCTACTCCAACAACATGTTCCTGAATAGTCTGTTTGCGGTGGTGAACGACCACAACCATCGGATCCGGGTGATGACCTCCACCAGAAACCGGGATTACAGCCGCTCCATCCGGGAGCACCTGGCGATTCTGGAGGCCATTGAAATGCGGGATCCCGATGCGGTGGAGCAGGCTGTCCGGGCGCATATCCTGACCAGTAAGCGAGAAGCCTACGACTTCAATTTCAGCATGACAATCCGAGAGTGAACCGGATTGTTTTACGACATCTGATATATGAGTTATATAATATCAGATACATATAGAGCTCAACGAGTACAAAAATTATGCTTCAAAATTGATAATAATGACGAATGCAGAAAGAGGAGCGCTTATGAAGGAAGCGTTTATTAAAATCCATCCCAAGGACGCGGTGGCAGTTGCCACCCAGGATGCCGCAAAGGGGACTGAGGTAAGCATTGACGGCGCAAAAATCGTGTTGCGCCAGGACATTCCCTTCGGGCACAAGGTGGCTCTGCGGGATATGGCGGAGGGAGAGGCGGTCATCAAGTATGGCGCTGTGATCGGCCACACGACCCGGCCCATTCAGGCCGGTGACTGGGTACATATGCACAATATGGATACGAACCTCTCCGGCCAGCTGAGCTACACCTACACCCCCCAGACCCACGAGCCATCCCCGCGCATCGCGGGAAGGGGTGATACCTTCCCGGGCAGATGTGACGGCATCTACGCTTTCCCCCACAACGCGGGCTGCTCCCAGATGGGCGACGATTTCCGGAATACCCAGAATATCCTCAAGAGCATTGTTCAGCATCCCAACGCCGGCGGCGTGCTGATCGTCAGCCTTGGCTGTGAGAACAATGACCTGGAGCACTTCCTTCCGGTCCTGGGGGAATTTGATCCCAGCCGGATCAAGACCCTGATTACCCAGGACGTGGAGGACGAGGTGGAGACGGCCATGGGGCTGATCGGCCAGATTTTGGACGCCATGGCCTCTGACCACCGGGAAAGCTGTCCGGTGTCCGATCTGACGGTGGCCTTTAAGTGCGGCGGCTCCGATGCTTTCTCCGGCATTACGGCCAATCCTCTCTGCGGACGCATTGCGGATACCATCTGCGCCAAGGGCGGCAGCGCGGTGCTGACGGAGGTCCCGGAGATGTTCGGCGCGGAAACCTATCTGATGAACCGAGCGGACAGCGCCACGACCTTTTCAAAGGTCGTGGCGCTGATCAACGGCTTCAAGCAGTACTACGCCGATTACGGCCAGCTGAGAAATAAGCTGCTGTTCCATTTCTTGTGCCTGACGGTCAATTTCTTCCAGGTGGCGATTCAGCGTGTTCTCCATAAGCATGATGGTATAAAGTGCCTCACGATGCTTCCTCAAATAGTTGAGACGCAGCATTCCCCAACGGCCCACCTTGGGGCTTTCCGGGGGAACAAGGTTGGGGAGCAGGTAGTCGCCGACTTGGGTGTAGGTGATGGTCATATGGGGACCTCCTTTTTGAAGATGCCCATATTGTAGTATGAAATAAGGAATTCAACAAATGTATCGGGGTCACTGCCCTATTTCAATGCTACCACGTTCCTGCCGCGACATTATCACATACAATCATATTTTCCATAAAACCCCCATTTTGCAGCAGCATCTTGCAAAAGATTCCTTGTTATCTCAAAATGAGCAAATCTGAAAAATAACCAATAGCATAAGGCACTCCAATTATGGTACAATGTAGAAGAACCACCAACCACATGGACCAAAAAAGGAGTACCCTATGGATACTATTATAACGGTCAGTGAAGAACTTCGCAAGAGTTTTTATGAAAGTGGATTCAATTTTTTAAGCAGTGTACCCCAGAGGCGCATCCAGGAAATGACTTTGGCTATGGCTCAGAAAGGTCATAGCGGGAAAATGACAGATTATGCGGAGCTGGGGGCTGGCCACAGAACAACATATGGCCATTTTCTGTCCAAGGGGAAATGGGATCATATGGCTGTAGAGGCCGTGCAGCGCAGAAACAGTTTTCAGCCTATCTTAACCGTTGCAAAATCCGCAAAACAGCCGGTATACCTCAGTATAGACGATACTGTTGTTGCGAAAAAGAAAGCATCCAAGCACGCAGTTCGGCCAACAGAAGGTGTTGGCTGGCATTACTCCCATCTGGAAGGAAAACAGGTATATGGCTTTCAAATGCACGCCGCAATCGTAAGCACCGGCAGTCATGCACTTTGTTATAGTCTTCAACGCTGTTGCCCGGAACATGGATCTAAAGTGGACGTGACCTTAAATGCAATCGATGCGCTCCCAGAAACAGAACACCCTGTTTACGTACTCATGGACAGCTGGTATACAAATGCATCGCAAAGAAATGCCATTTAATAGGCGTAATGAAGTCAAATCGCATTCTCTACCCCAACGGGATGCGCATTTCCGCCAGTGCTAATGCGGCAACACGCACACAAGACCAATTTCATTTTGTAACGGTAAAAGGTCAGGAGTATTTCGTACATCGTTATGAACTATTACTCTGCATTAGGTCCGATCGATCCACAGGTACAAAACAAAGACGGGAAACTTGTTGCCGCACTTGGATATTTGGATAAAATCAATGAACTGCTTCAAAAAGCCCAAGCCCGAACATTGACCGAGGCTGAATTTTTGATTCTAAAGGATTTCGATCTGGCAGAACTTCGCTCTTATGAGCAAGCCAAAGAACTTGCTATTGATATGCTCAAAGAGTGGTTAACAAAGTATAAGTTCAAAGATTGGACGGTACATTCTAGCACCAAACAGCCAGTAACAAAAGCAGATAAGGAGCAGAGAGCAATTGAAATTGCTCAAAAATTAAGTGATAACAACCGTTGGAAATTCCATGGGCGTCCAATTGGTATTGATACGTTAACAAACGAGTTACATCTGACTATTGTTGATTTTGGAAAAGAACCTGAATTAAATCAAAAAATCTCCGAATACTATGATGTAATGTACGAGTATATTGCCAAACATGGTTTTCAAATTTTCTTTCAAACGAGGTTGTATTTATGAGTGTCATCGAAGAAATCAAAAATTTAAAGTTCCCAGAATCAAACAAATCGGATAGCCTAAAGTTTCTCGAAGATGCCCTTTCACAGTATCATCAAATGATCAATGCAGGCATTCTTAAACCTCGTGAAAATCAGCTTCAACAGACATATTCGTCTATTTCGTATCAAAGCAACGGTCTGTAATGTGTCAAACACTCTCAAAATGCGCACCCGCTTTTCAAAATCAAGCGGATGCGCATTTTGTCATTGGTCGCTATTCAAATGTATCAGACACTCTGCCGCCTGCCAAGCCTCGCCCATACACGCCAGGTGTAGTCCCTCATGGCCGGTGTTCCCCATCACATCCCGCAAATCCAGCAGGAGCGCTTTTTTCAGGTAGTCCATGCCCTGTTCTGTCAGTCCGTTTTGGAGAGCAAACAGGGCGTGGCTGGCAAAGCTCAATGTGGAATCGTGGAGGCAGATAGGCTCAAAGTCCTTCCATGCGGCGCGTTTTTCTTCCGCCGTGAAGAGCTGCGGAAGTCGCGTCATTAGGAGAAGCACATCTGCCTGTTTGATAACCTTGTATCGCTGCAAACGGTCAAAGCATACATGGTGGTAGCTGGCTCCGGCATCGGGTTTCAGCGTTACAGGGTCAACCGGTTCCAGCAGATGCAGGGTTTCGTCCTGGGTAAGATGTCCGGTAACAGGGTCGTGGGGCCAGGGAATTGCGTCCCGCAGAGCCGCCATATGCTCTGTTTCTTCGGCGCTGAGGCCAAGCGCGTGATACCGTTCCGGGCGCTTGGCAAGAAGGTCTGCTGCTGCCTGGATGGCTAGGGTCAGATTGTGCTGAACCATCACATTGGTAAAGAGATTGTTATTGGTAATGCCGCAGTATTCATCCGGACCCTTGCAGAACAGCAGGTCCGCCCTGCCAAGTTCCGGGCGATAGGTATAGCGGCTGACCCAGAAACGGGCCGTCTCGATATAAACTTCCGCCGCTTTTTCTAGATAGAATTCGCTGTCCCCGGAGGCCTTACAGTAGGCATCCAGAGCATAGGCCACGTCAGCTGTGACGTGCAGCTCGCTGCATCCAATATCCCAGGTTTCGCACTGCTCGCTGCCGTCCAGAGCAGCCATCCAGGGGTATCTGGCTCCGGCAGTATTCATCCTTCTGGAATGCTCTTTCGCTGCTGGCAGAGAACGGGCACGGTAATCGCAGAGGCTTTTTGCAGCCTGCAAATCATTTTTCAGAAAGAACGGCAGCATAAACAGGTCCGTATCCCAGAAATAGCACCCTTTATACCGGCCATGGCTCAGGCCTCGCGCGCCGATGCTTACGGTAGGGTCATTGGCGGAACAGCTGCCCATCAGGCCGAGCATGGAGAAACGCAGTCCGGTTTGCAGCTCACCGTCTAAGGCTGGAATCTCCAAATCACAATTCTGCCAGGCGGTTTTCCAGGCCTCCTTATGAGCTGCCAGCATGGCATCGTAGTCCCACGCATCGGGAATCGGCGCGATTCGCGGGTCCACATCCCGTGAGGTCAAGATCGATGCCGCCTTATCCAAAATCAGCGTTTGTCCTGCCTGCCCATCTGCTGTATAAACAGCACAAGCGCCCTTACTCCCGGTGAATTGAAATGAAGTGCTGCGAAAACGCACATTTTCCCGAACGGAAAGGCCTGTTCCGCGAATTCGGAAGTCGGTGGTAATTCCCTCCGGAACGACGCTTGTTTCCTCCAGCAGCGACAGCTGAATGGTTTCCGTATTTTCTTTTGTCTGGTCATCTGGAATAGGACTGTTGCAGCTGTCTGTCATCAGGCCACTGGCAACAGAAATTTCCACATTCTTATGGGGAATAAGCTTCAACCGCTGTAAAATCAGAGTCGGATGCTCCTTGGGTAAAAACCGTGAGTAGACAACATCTACCGTTTTCTGCTTTGCCGTCAGAGAAAACCTTGCTGTAAAACAAGCGGCTTTCATATCTAGGCTGCGTTCAATTGGAGACGACAGAGTCCCGGCTTCTCCATCCAGAAGGATGCTGTCATACACCGGTGTTGGCAGATTCACAAAATCTGTGATTCCCGGCTTGATCTCCCCAAAAATACCTGCCAGATACACGCCCTTTTGAATCGGTCTGTCCTTTGGTTCCATAGGGATATAGCCCCGGATGCCCATTCTTCCATTGCCGAGGAAGAAGATACTTTCAAAGAAATCATCATCCCAGCAGTCCCCCGTTCCAGATACCGACCAGGGGGATAATCGCAAATCAGTCCGCATGGGCAGCCTCCTTACTCGCTTGCTTCATACTATGGCACAGGAATCCTGCGCAGGTCGCAAATGCGGCCCCGGTGGTACAGGTGCCCAAAAACGGGTCAACGCTTTCACAGGCAATGCCATTGTCCATTTCCATCTGTTCCAACTCCCGGAATGCCTGCTCCTTGTACCCGCAAAGCAGGCTGTTGCACAGGCTGAGAATCCAGGGGTAGGGTGCGTGGGCACAGCCAATTTCCGCAATGGGCGCATCCGCAAAGCTGTAAGCATAGGAAGGAGAGCGAATCATTGCCACGGTGTTCCCCCAGATTTCATCATCCGGTGCGCAGAAACCGTAGTATGGCAATAGCTGCAGGCTTCCGGGCGGTTCATCGTAAACATTATGCTGTCCCTTCAAATCCACAGACCAGCCAAAGTATGGCTTCTGCTCCGCATCCCGGAAAACACAATGGGTATAAATAGCCTGCCGGACTGCTTCCGCCTGCTGTTCCAATGTACCGTATTGCTCTGGATAAAGGTGCGCCAGAGCCTTCATTGCCCGCCAGACCAATACATTGTTGTATGTCAGGTACGGATAAACAATTTCATCATCCGTAGGCTGTAGAAATGTTTCATACAGTGGGATTTCCGGGTGCCGTATTGTTTCCAGCGTTTTGAGAATCTGTTGGATGCCAGCCATAACGGCAGGATCATGCATAATTTTGCTATCAGCTGCTTGATTTACATAACTTTCAAGAGCGATGACAGGAGCCATCAGCTCGTCCAATTCAAAGCCGGGCTCCAGGACAGTACCGTCAATGTACCGGGAGTGAATGCCCAGGTTTCTTCTCTGGCGGCCAAAAACATAACGCAGAATCTCCTCCGCAAGCTGCGGGTCTGCATCCAGGATTGCCGGGAACGCCCACAACAAGACATCTCTGTCCCAATAGGCGGCACTGACATAGTACCGTGTACCGCGGCTGGTGGCACATACCAGTTCTTCCGTATCCAGCGTCAGGCCGGTGGAATAGAAAATACAGAAGAATAGATTCGTGTTGTAAACTTCCGTCAGCTTTGGCGTTTCCATTTGAGAAATCCGCTGATTCAGCCATCCGGTTGTTCGCTGATATTCCCAATCCCAGCCACGGCGCAGCATTTCCTTTGCGCTGGTGGCCGCTGCTACTTCTTCAAAACCAAGGCCCCAATAAAAGACGGCACTGTGGCTTTCACCCGGCAAAAGCTCGAAGGTTTCTGTCAGCGTGTAGGATATACCGCTGTCCGTTTTGGAAAATGCGGACTGAATCTCCCTGTCACACATGGGTGCGAACGCAAACATAGGCACACCGCAGCGAAAATCAAATACAATGCTGTGATTCCATCCACTTTCATAGCAGTGCATGGTTCCATCCAAAGGCTTATCCTCATTGATGCAGTGCCAGCTGCTTTCCCAGCAGCCCTCCAGTCCCCAGGTAATCGCCGACTGTACTTCTCCGGCCAACTCCATACGAATGGCAAAGCCCCGCTCTCCGATTGGCGTAAGGATTGTCATTGTGAATTCAATGCCCCCGGCTTTTCCCTTCAGCACCGGAAGCCAGAAGGAATCCCGGCTCCATTGCATTTGCGTCAAGGGCAGCGGATGCCCGTCTGCCTGTAGGAAAGGACGAGCTAAAGGCAATTTCTCACCGCCTCGTATTTCAATCATTCCCTTATGCTGCATGGAAAGGAAGGTCAGATCTTCAATTCCCGCAGTCTTCTCATTGATCTTCGGCAAAGAAAGAAAAGCATTGCCCGTTGGAAGATAACGTTCCATAGAAACACCTCTCAACATATTGTTTAATCGGTTAAACATCTTTCATGTATCAAGTATAACAAAAATCAGAATCTTGTCAATGGTAAATTTCACAAAATGCAAAAAAGTTCTTGACAAACGCAAATGCAGCTTGTATCATAAGGCCAGAAAGATGTTTAAACGATTAAACAAGGAAGGAACGACATACCGTGGCCAGAGCAACCCTGAAAGATGTCGCCCAGCTTGCGGGCGTATCCACCGCAACCGTTTCCTATGCACTCAGTGGAAAGCGGACAATTTCAGATGAGACAAAGCAGCGTATCCATGATGCCATTGCGGAGCTGGACTATGTACCAGACCTCAATGCCCGCGGATTAAGTATGCGGGATTCCAAGCTGATTGGCGTTGTGGTTCCTCAAACAGAACCCGGTGACCGGCTGATGTTTCAGAACAGCTTTTACAGTGAGGTCCTGGGCAGCATTGAATTCTATGCCCGCCAGCAGGGCTATCATATTCTGATTTCCGCGACGGACGCCAACGAAAGTTATCTGACGCTGGCCAAACAGCGCAACCTGGATGGAATCATCGTGATCGGTATGTACCCGGACGAATTCTATCAGGAGATGAAGAAAACACAAATCCCGATTGTCCTGATCGATAGCTACTGCAACGATCACTATTATCACAATATCCGTATTGATGACGCTTACGGCAGTTACCTTGCCACCCGGTATATGCTGGAAAATGGCCACAGCCACATTGCTTTCCTTACAGGCCAGATGAAAGAGAACGGCGTCATGAAGAAGCGGCTGCTGGGCTACCAGCAAGCATTGCAGGAGTTTTCCGTTCCCTATCGGAAAGAGTATGTCTTTGAGGGTCAGATCGAATACAGCAGCGGCATTTCCCTGGCGCAGCAGCTATTGGCGGCAAAGCTCCCTGTAACCGGCATTGTGGCCGCCGCCGACATTCTGGCCATCGGCGCAATCAAAGGACTTTTTGAAGCCGGGAAGAGCGTTCCGAACGACTATTCCATTGTGGGCTTCGACGATGTGGAGGTTGCGCAATATCTGACTCCCGGTCTGACGACGATCCGTCAGCAAATTTCTCTGAAAGGCCAGCGCGCCGTGGAGCTTTTGCTGAAGCATATTGAAAATCCGGCGCTTCCCAAGCAGGAAGAAATTCTTCCTCTGGAATTAATCCCACGGGGGTCTGTCCGGAACCTGAATGCAAAATAAGTTTTCTTCTGCGGTATCCCCGCAGTGCCCACAGAAGGAGGTGTAAAAAAGCGGTCTGCACAGCCCCGCAAAAGATTGTGCAAACCGCTGGGAAAAGAATCAAAACGCCACTCTTTTCACCAAATCTTATTATAGGTGAGAAGAGCGAAAAAATCAACAACATCAGGAGGAAACAAAATGAAAACCAAGAAGATTTTTTCGTTAATTGCAGCTCTGCTTGCTATGCTGATGGTCCTTTCCGCCTGCGGCGCAGCCTCCAGCACGCCATCCACCACCCAGGCAGCATCTCAGAGTACCGATACACAGCCTGCTGCAACCACTGAAAAAGCCGCTGATCCCGTTACCATTACTTACTGCAACTTCAACTCTTCCGGTGGAAACGAGGAAACCCTTGCAAAAATGGTGGAAGCTTTCGAGGCCGCTCACACCGACATCAAAGTGGAAGTAGAAACCATTGGCTACGACGACTACTTTACGCAGATGCAGACCCGCGTTGCCGGTGGAACTGCCCCTGACTGCTATGAGCTGAACATTGAAAATTTTGCGGCCTATGCCAATAAGGGCCTGCTGGCTGAAATCTCCGGTGTAGATGTAAGCGGACTGAATGATACCGCGCTGAACGCTTTCTGCGTGAACGGTAAGCAGTACGGTCTGCCCGAGAGCTTTTCCAACGTTGTTCTGATCTACAACAAGGATCTGTTTGACCAGGCCGGTGTGGCCTATCCCACCAATGATTGGACGCAGGACGACGTGCAGGCCGCCGCAGAAGCAATCCGTGCCCTGGGCGATGACATTTACGGCATCTGGCAGCCCATTACTTATAACGAGTTCTTCAAGGTCGTTGCCCAGTACGGCGGCGCTCTGCTGAATGCGGATAAGACCCAGTTTACCATCAACTCCCCCGAAAATCTGAAGGCAGCGCAGACCCTGGTTGACCGGGTTCTGGTCTCCAATGTGCAGCCCAACGCAGCCCAGCAGGGCGGCATGGGCGACTGGGATATGTTTATGAGCGGCCGTCTGGGTATGATCCCCACCGGCATCTGGGCCTTCGCCACCTTCACGGAAGGCTGCGACTTTGCCTGGGACATCGCCGTAGAGCCCGGCAGCACCCAGAAGGCTACCCACTTCTTCTCCAACTGCGTCGTTATGAACCCCGACACCAAGTATCCCGAAGCCGTTGCCACCTGGCTGGCATGGCTGACCTCCAGCACGGAATCCGCCGACATTCGTCTGGCTGCTGGCTGGGATCTGCCTGCTCTGAAGGATTTGAACGCCCTGTCCAGCTACCTGGAAATCACGCCTCCCGACAACCGCAAGGCCGTGTTTGAAAGCCTGGATTACCTGGTTATGCCTCCGGTCATTGAGGATTACGCCCTTATGAGCGACATCATCACCCAGAAGCTCGCCGCGGCAGCGGAGGGTACCATCACCGTACAGGAAGCCCTGGATCAGGCACAGGCGGAATGTGAAGCGCAGATCACTCTCGGATAATTCCCGGATGGGGCCGCCGCAGCAAGCGCGGCGGCCCTGATTTTTTCCACAAGGCATATGGAGGGATTCTATGAAACGCAGAATAAGCCCACGAAAACAGGCCGGCGGATTGCTGACAGCCTCCCCGTTTTTGCTGCCCAGCCTGATCGGTATGCTGATTTTCAGTGTATTGCCCCTGATTATCTCCGGCATGATCAGCCTGACGGACTGGAACGGCCTGGCAAAGCTGACAGACCCCGGCTTTCTCCAGGAGCACTTTATCGGGCTGGAAAACTACAAGAAAATCTTGACCAGTACAGAATTCTGGAGAACCCTGGGAAATACTGCCGAATATATCGTCCTCTATATTCCCTTGATGCTGGCAGCGTCTCTTCTGGTCGCAACCCTGCTTAGCCAGGCGCGGCGGGGAATCGGCTTTTTCCGGGTCGTGTACTATATCCCCGTGCTTACCAGCTGGGTTGCCGCTTCTTTGATCTGGAAATCTGTTCTGTCCCCGCAGTATGGTGCGCTGAATGGCATTCTGTCCATATTCGGCATCCAAGGTCCGGGCTGGCTGACCGACGAAAAGTGGGCCATGCCCGCCATTGTGCTGGTGTCTGTCTGGAAGGATATGGGCTTCTTCGGCTTGATATTGCTGTCCGGCGTTGTCGGCATCAACAAGACCTACTATGAAGCGGCGGGTCTGGACGGCGCAAACGGATGGGTCAAATTTACGAGAATCACACTGCCGCTTCTGACTCCGTCGATTTTCTATGTGTTGATTGTTGGAATGATCAACGCGTTCCAGCTGTTTCCACAGATCATGATTATGACCGGCGGCGGCCCCAACGGCGCGACGCAGGTCATGGTGGAGCGGATTTACAATTACGGCTTCCGGTATTATCGCATGGGCTATGCTTCGGCATTCTCCTGGATTTTGTTCGCAATTATTATGGTGTTTACGGCCATTCAAATGAAGGGTCAGGAAAGGTGGGTACACTATGACAACTAAGAAAAAGCTGGGGACGGTGTGCTTTTATGTTATCGCAATTCTCCTGGCGGTCATTGCGATGATTCCCTTTCTGTGGATGATCTCCACATCTTTCAAAAGCCGCGGCGCATTGATGTCTATCCCAATCCAGTGGATACCGGAAGAACCGACCCTTGCCGCCTATATCAAAGTATTCTCCAAGTTTCCCTTTGCCAAAACCATTGGGAACTCCCTGTTTATCTCTGTAAGCTATACGATTATTACGCTGCTTTCCTCCTCCATGGCGGCTTTCGCGTTTGCAAAGCTCCAGTTTTCGGGGAACAGCCTGCTCCTGCGGTGCTATCTTGCAACCATGATGATTCCAACCCAGGTAACGATGATTCCGTTGTTCGTCGTGATGAATCGCATGGGGCTTATTGACAGCTACGCCAGCGTGATTCTACCTTCCGTCTTCCGCCCCTTTGCGGTGTTCATGCTGGTACAGCAGATGCGCACGATCCCCAACGATTTTCTGGACGCCGCAAGGATTGACGGAGCCAATGTATTTCAGATTTTCCGTAAGGTTGCGCTGCCGCTGTGCATTCCAAGCCTGGCTACGCTGTCGATTACGACATTCATGGAATCCTGGAACGATTATCTGTGGCCGCTGCTCATGCTGACAAACAAGAATAAGATGACGCTGCCTATTGCCCTGTCCACATTGAATGGCCAGTATGCCACGGAATACAATGTGCTCATGGCCGGCAGCCTGATCTCCATGATTCCCATTATTCTGATTTACATTGTTGCTCAGCGTCAATTCAAGGACGGAATGATGGCTGGCGGCATTAAGGGGTAAGTATGCGAAAAGTTTCTTACAAGGAAAAAGAAATCTCTTATGGTGCGGCAAAACTGTCCCGCCAGGGGAAAACGCTGACGGTTCATTTGCAATATAATGGTGCCTATGGAATGGGGGAGAAATTCGATTCTCTGAACCAGAAGGGGCACCATGTTGTCAACCGCGTAGAGGAAAAATTCTGCTTTCAGGGCGATAAAACCTACAATCCAACGCCCTTCTTCTGGACGGATACCGGCTTTGGGCTGTATGTCGATACCTGTGAGACAACGGAATTTGACTTTGCGGAGGATGAAATCCGCGTAAATCTTCCGGAATGTGCCGATGTTGTTCTGTTTTCTGGAACTCCGGAGGTCATGCTGCGGGAGTATATGTGTCTCTTTGGCACAGCCAAACTCCCCCCGGAATGGGCACTGGGTGTATGGGTCTCCGCCAATCGCTGGAATAAGCAGGCAGATGTGGAGCAGCTGTTAAAGAAGCTGGATACCTACGATTTTCCTGCTTCCGTGGTTGTACTGGAAGCCTGGAGCGATGAAGCAACCTTCTACATCTGGAATGGGGCAAGATATGTTCCCAAGGCGGATGGTACGCCCCTTTCCCTGGAGGATTTCGATTTTTCGGAATCGCCCTGGCCTGATCCTGTCCAAATGATTCAGCAGCTCCACAACGCGGGAAAAAAGTTGCTTCTCTGGCAGGCTCCGGTTTACAAGCAGCTGGAACCCGGGGTAAAGCCGAACCTGCAAAACAAACTGGACTGGGAGGAAGCAATCGAGCAGAAGCTATGCGTCTGCTTCTCTGACGGAACGCCCTACCATATTCCACAAGGGAAATGGTTTCCCGGCTCTATGGTGCCGGACTTCACCAATCCTGCCGCAAGGGCAAGCTGGTTTGGCAAGCGTCAGTATCTGCTGGACATGGGTGTGGATGGATTTAAGACCGATGGCGGCGAGTTCATTCACAGCACGGACGTAAAGTTCTGCGACGGCAGCACAGGACAGCAGGGAGTCAACCGCTATCCGCGGGACTATACGGAAAGCTACCGGGACTTTATCGGCAGCGAGCGCATGCTTTTCAGCCGCGCAGGTTTCTCCGGGCAACATACTGTCCCCTGCCACTGGGGCGGCGACCAGCAGTCCCAAAACCGGGAGCTTGCAAGTGTGCTGAAAGCCGGACTTTCCGCAGCCGCATCCGGTATTCTGTTCTGGGGCTTTGACATTGCCGGATTTGCCGGCCCGCTTCCGACTCTGGACCTTTACCGCAGAGCCACCCAGATGGCTTGTTTCTGCCCTATCATGCAATGGCATTCCGAACCGGACGGAGGACAGTTCCGGGAGCTGATGCCCGGTGCGGAGGGGAATAACGAGCGCAGCCCATGGAACATGGCGCAGATTTATAACACGCCGGAATTTCTGGACGAAATGCACTACTGGCATAAGCTCCACGAGCAGCTGCGCCCATACCTCTGGGAAACAGCAAAGAGGTGCGTGAAGGAAAGCAAGCCCATCCTGCGCCCGCTGGTATACGAATGGCCGGAGGACTCCAACGTTCTCTGCTGTCAGGACGAATACCTGCTGGGAAATGATCTGCTGGTAGCGCCATTACTGGAAGAAAATGCGCATTCCCGAGAGGTTTATCTGCCTCAAGGAACCTGGACGGACTTTTTCTCAGGGAAAATCTACACGGGTAGCCAAACAATCATCATCGATGCCGGAGACAAACTCCCGGTGTTCACAAGGAATGGGTTTCAATGGAAGCATGACTGATATACGTGCAATTATTTTTGATTTAGACGGTGTGATCTGCTCTACAGACCGATACCACTATCTGGCATGGAAAGCTCTGGCAGATCGACTGGACATTCCCTTTGACGAACAGAAAAACAAACTGCTCCGCGGCGTCAGCCGAATGGAAAGTCTGGAAATCATTTTAGGAGACAGAAGTTCCCATTTTTCTGAGCACGAAAAGTTGGAGCTTGCAGAGGAGAAAAACCGAATTTACCGGGAGTATCTGCAAACAATGCGCCCATCTGATTTGTCCGAGGATACCCGGTACGCACTGCAAACATTGCGGAAGCGTGGCTATCTTCTGGCAATCGGATCTTCCAGCAAGAATACCCGGCAGATTTTGACCCAGCTTGGTCTGGAACATTTCTTCGATGCCGTTGCAGACGGAACACAAATCACCCGGTCCAAACCGGACCCGGAAGTATTCCTACTAGCCGCTTCCTTACTGGACATATCCCCGGAGCAGGCCATCGTCATAGAGGATGCCGAATCCGGTGTCCAGGCCGCGGAAGCAGGACATTTTCGGGTCATTGGAATTCGATCAAAAGAGAATGACCCGAATTCCGATATAACAATCAAGAAGCTGTCTGACCTGACGGAAATTTTATGAGGGAATCCCCATGGTAGTCCTGATGAGCGGAATACCATGGGGCTATGTTTATATTTTGTCAAAGAGCGTAAAGTTCTTCTTTCCCGTCAGTGTTTTCAAATCTACTACCGCAACCGTATCCAAATGCCGAAGCTCCTCCACATAGTTGCAGGCCCTACCGACCGAGAACAGGTAATAGATATTACCATAAAACAGACGAACTGAAGCAGTCGCCGCCACTATCTCCTGGAACGCCGCAGAGACACCTGGGCAGGAACGGCATTGGAATAGGGCGGCAACAAAAATAAACACTTATGGAGGATATTATATGAACGTATTTGAAACAATCAAGGCAGCTGTTCCCATGCGGGAAGCTGCCGAACACTACGGGCTACGGGTCCTGCCCAACGGCATGGCCTGTTGCCCATTCCACGATGACCATCACCCAAGCCTAAAGCTAAACGAGGACTATTTCTTCTGCTTCGGCTGCAATGCCCACGGAGATGTCATTGACTTTACCGCAAGACTGTGGGGGCTATCCGCGCAGGAAGCCGTTGAAAAATTGAGAGGCGATTTTGGAATTGAAACGGGACAAATGCCCATTCCATTCCCTGCTTTCCCGGCCGCTGCTCCCAATCTGGAACAGCTTTGTATCTGCGTTCTCAAGGAGTATCTTCGACTGCTGCGAATCTGGCGGCTGCGGTATGCGCCCGTCACACTCGGCTGCGACCCGGATGATCGGTTTGTGGAGAGTTTGCAGATGGAGCCAGTTCTCTGCGAGAGGAACTTTCCTATTACCGCTCTCCCAAATTCCAAATGAAGCTCCATAAAATCGAAAAGGAAAATTTTGATCTCCGGGATAAACTCCGGGTCTATGATCTCATCATTGACCGCCATGATTTGGGGCGGTTTTTCGGAAAGAACAGGAGCCTTGAAAAGCTCAGAAGCGAAACAAGGCACGAAAGATGATGGCGTAAACGCCAAAAACATCTGTGAAGCCATCCTGATTGGGCGGCTCCAATCATAAAAATCTGAAAGAAAGGAATTATTTCTGCCTATGGCAAATCTGGAACAGCAGGCAATGCTCCTGCCTATCGACCGGAAAATGCTGCTTTCCATCCGGGAAGCAGCAGAATACAGCAACATTGGAATTAACAAAATTGATGAATTGCTGAAACAGCCCAATTGCCCTTTTGTACTATTCGTCGGTACAAAAAAGCTTGTAAAGCGCAAGGCATTTGAGGCATACATTGAAGGGAAGGTCGCAATTTGAACAGTAGCGTCTTTCCCTCTGCTGCGCACCGATCTTTTCAAATTGGTGCGCACCAAAAAGGCCAAAAGTTATTGAAAGAATCTTGGTTTTATGGTATACTAAGGCATCGTGGTGAACCTACGTTTCCTGCACACAGGAAAGGAGTTCACTAAATGGGAAAAAACCTAAAAGGCATCTGCCAGAGAAAAGACGGTAAATACGCCGCAAGATACACGTCGAAGAATGGTTCCCGCAAAGGAAAGCATTTCGATACGCTTCCAGAGGCTCGCAATTGGCTGGCCGATGTGCAATACGAAGAAAAGCACGACGTTCACAGCACCTCCTCCGAAATGGCGGTGGATTCCTGGTTTGAGTTCTGGATCACAAATCTCATCGCAGATTTGGCCCCCAATACCAAACGGAATTACCGGGAACGGTACCGTGTGAACATTCAGCCAGTCATTGGCAGTATGCGCCTGTGTGATGTCAAACCCATGCACTGCAAGATCATCCTGAACCGGATGGAGGCGACCTACGCAGGGTCTACCATTCGTCAGGCGTATATCACCATGGGAACCATGTTCCGAGCCGCAGTTATGAATGACATGCTGACAAAGCACCCTATGAACGGCGTTCGTTATACGAAACCTGTTCGGGCTGTGGATGACATCAAGTTTTTGACTGTGGAAGAACAAAAAGTATTTCTGGAGACAGCAAAACGCTCTCATAATTACAGACAGTATCTTCTTCTGTTGGAGACTGGGCTGCGTACTTCGGAAATGATTGGACTCACCTGGGACGCCATCGACTGGAAAAAGCGGACATTGACCGTCAGCAAAACTCTGGAATATCGCCACGGTGAAGGTATCTGGCGTGCCGGTCCCCCAAAGACCGTAAGCAGCTACCGCACCATTCCACTGACAACTCGGGCCTACGATGTGTTAAAAATGTGCTACGATGAACGCCACATCCGTAAGGAATCAGAACTGCTGTCCCAGATCCTGGAATACGTGGATCGACGGACAGGCCAGACCAGGTACCTGTGTATGCGGGATTTGGTGTTCATAAATTACCGCACCGGCGAACCCGCTAAGAACAGCTCCTACGATACCCACCTGTACAAGCTGTGCGATGAGGCGAAAATCAAGCGGTTTAGTATGCACGCTCTGAGACACACCTATGCCACACGGGCCATTGAGCGCGGTGTCATGCCGAAAGTATTGCAAAAGCTGCTGGGTCATTCCAGTATCAAAACCACCATGGATCGTTACGTCCATGTGACTGACGCATCCTTGACCATTGCCGTCCAACAGTTTGAACAGGCCACCGTTTTAGCAGGTTAAAAATGGTGCGCCGCAGAAAAATTGGTGCGGAATTGGTGCGGTGGCTACCCCCTTAATCCAAAACACTCTAGAGAATAAAGGAGATTTTGAAAAGATGAAATTAGGTATTGTGGGGCTTCCCAATGTGGGCAAGTCCACTCTGTTCAACGCGATCACAAACGCGGGCGTCCCTGCGGACAATTACGCGTTCTGCACCATTGACCCCAATGTGGGCGTTGTGTCCGTTCCGGACGAGCGGCTGGACTGGCTCCCCCAGCTCCATAAGCCCAAGAAAA